>TARA_R110002003_G_scaffold44_11_pt1 | contig 46831 bp, 49 predicted proteins | sample TARA_R110002003 | Tara Oceans TARA_R110002003 (sample SAMEA4396441) | marine metagenome | biome: Westerlies Biome; feature: [SRF] surface water layer (ENVO:00010504); material: water (ENVO:00002006), including particulate matter (ENVO:01000060) such as... | depth 5 m | reverse complement strand
GTACATCGAGAGGGAAGATGATTTGGGGAGGATAGTCAAGAAGGGTGCTTAAGTGCAAGTACCAAAGGACTTGTTGCAGCCGGTGCCGCAGTGGCCGGTGGTGGATCCGCACCATCCGTACTGGCTGCAGCAGTTTCCGAACGTCGAGCCTGTGCACGTGAAACCCTGGGTTCCGGCGCATGTGCCGTCAGTAGAGGCCTTCTTGGTGGAGACAGGAGCCGCTGAGGACGACACCTTAGTCGAGGAAGCAGCCTTGGGGGTACTGGAGGCAGCCTTCGAGGAGGAGACGGCGCCGGAACCTGAGCAAGTACCAAAAGCCGAGTTGCAGGTCGAACCACAGTGGTCGGTGGTGGAGCCGCACCAGCCATATTGCGAGCAGCAGTTGCCAAAGGAAGAACCAGTGCAAGTGAAGCCCTGAGTTCCAGCGCAGGTACCGTCGGTGGAGACCTTGGCGCCGGCTGATGGCGACGCAGCGGCCGAGGACGCCTTGGTAGACGAGGCAGCAATGGGTGTCGATGATGCGGCCTTCGACGTGGAGGATGCGGCCTTGGTGGAGCTGACAGCGACGGAGTTGGAGCCACAGTTGCCGAAGGCAGACTGGCAGCCAGTTCCGCAGTAGTCAGTTGTGGTTCCGCACCACCCAGCAGAGCTGCAGCAGTTACCGAACGCGCTGTTGAGACAGGTACTAGAAGAGTCAGCGTCAAGAACACAACAGACCAATGGTGGATACTTACTATCCGTTGGTTCCACCGCAAGTAGCGTCGGTGGTCACTTGCTTGGTGCCAGTGGAAGCAGGGGCGGAGGATGAACGAGTCGCCGTACCAATCTTAGAACCATGGTGTTAGACGAGTGTAAAAATTAAATCAATCAACAGACCAACGCGAACGAAAAAGACAGTACAATGGCAAGTAGAAATACTGGTCCTCTAGGGGCACAGCCTTGGCTCGCAGAGCCGGTTGTGGATTCGGAGAACATTGCAGCGCCCTTGAATTGGGTATTCGTGCCCTCGCCTCTCATTTACAAGGCTGCTGATGACTCGCTGCTTGAATCCGCAGAGTCCTTTGCAAAGGGACGTGAGACGGCAAAGCCACAGCATAAGTTCCGTGACAGAAAAGAACATGAAGACACCTCTCAAGAAGGCCGTGATAATTTATGCATAGAGATCATGAACTTACAGTGGAAGACGCGGTGCCAGCGCCACCTGCAGTGCGGTACCAGTTGGCCTGAGGATCACCAAGGCACTCGCCGACAGTGACAGCCTTGTAGCCGAGCGTCTGGATGGTCTTGAGCATGTACTCGGTCAAGTTGTTGGCGGTCTGCTCATGGATGTCGTGCTGGATGTCGAGCCACTTGGCACCTCCGGCAGCGGTCGCACCACCCTGGGTGATGTTGCCGTAGAACCAGTCCTTGGAGTGTTGGATCAATGTGGGGGAATCCTGGTTGTAGTCGTCCGTGTCGACATCAAAGTAGATGACGTGGTAACCGAGCGCAGCCATGTCAGTCTCGCACTGGCCAGTGCAGCTGGAATAGGGGGGGCGCATGTAGGTGGGGAACTTGCCAACAATGTTGCGCAGAGCCATCTCGTTCTTGATCATCTGGTCCTTGCGGTCGGCTTGGGAGATGGCACTCAAGTCCAGATGGGTCCAGGTGTGAGAGGCGATCTGATGGCCCTCGGTGTCCATGCGCTTAATGACATCAATGAACTCCTGGGTGAGATCAATTTGGCCTTTGTTGATGTTGTTGCCAGTGATGAAGAAAGTAGCCTTTGCGTTGTAGGTCTTCATGAGATCCAGGATATGGGCAGTGAGAGTCTTCTGTGGGCCATCATCGTACGTCAAGGCAATGGTTCCAGCTGTGACGCAGCTGTAGATACCCGCGCCACCGTACGCGACGGAGCCAACCTTGGTGCGAGTAATGGACGAGGTACTGGTTCCAGCAGGAACGGCATTGTCTGGGCATCCCGGACCGTACTTGTAGTCGCAGCCAGGAGCGTAGCAGTAGTCTGGATCAGTACCGCAGTCTGTAAAACGTCAGACCAAGTTCACTCAGCATCGATAAATACTTACAGCCTGATTGAGAGCAGCATTGGCCAGCGGCGCAAGACTTGCCTACAGATGCACCGCACTCCAATGTGTCCTGACGCTTCTCTGGAGCAGCCTCCTTGGCAAACTCGTGAACTTCAGCAAAGCGGGCTCCAAGACCGGCGAGCAGGTCCCGGGCCTTGAGGTCCTTGGGGTTCAATCCAACGATCTTGGGAAGGGCGGCATTGCCGTGAGCGTTGACAATCGGGGCGACAGCCGCAACCGCGGCGAGGGCGGTAGAGAAGTGCATTTTGTGATATTTCGTTCGGTGGTATTACTGAATTACTAGATAGTGATAATTGGTGGTTCTAAAGCAAGCGAATGGATAGTGAGAGTCAACGACGACTGCACACTGATTGACCTTGGTGGATAACGAAGGGTACCGCAAAGAAAGCGGAATTATGGCTTCGAATAAGAAGGTAAAGAAAAAAGGCATCACGGGGTGCAGAAGGCTTTACCTTATGAAGGGGAAACCGATCTACCCGCTTGTGAGGAATCCTTGTAAGGCGTGTGCTAAGTTTGACTCGGAATTAAGCTAGGGGAGGAATGGCTGATCTGAGGCTTAACCGGCGTGTGGCCGGTCAAGCTAGGAAAAGAAGCTTCGTGCCGTTGACCCCTGTGCCTTGCACGAATTCGGGACTCTGGACCCAGGGCGCCGGCTTCGCTTCGGCCTGGGGGTGTGTCATTGGGAGCGACCGGCGTGGGTCGCAGCACGGGCTTCACCCATGATGCAGGAACCGAGTCTCGTCACATCCAGGCAGAGCGACACTGACGACGTTGCCTCCTGTGCCTCCTGGAGTTCGAAACGTGTTTTGGCGTTCTCGACGAGACCAGAGGCGACTGTGGTCCGAAGAGGATCCCGGCATGCGTTCATCGCCCTTGTGATACGGATCGCCGAAGCCGTATTTAGGGCTGTCGAAACGACGGGCGATTCACGCGCTGCCGAAGAGCGACTGCCCATCTTCATCTCAGGACCGCTCCATAGTTCAGTAAGGCGATGCGTCGTTGAGCGCATCGCGATGGACTGGTGCTAGCGCTACCAGCGAGTTGTCGCTAAGCGTGCGGTGTTACGGCAAGCGCATGGCGCATACGACACGCCATGGTTACGGCACCACGGCTTGGACTAGCTGACGAGTCTTCACTTGGTGGCTCAACACTACACATTTCTGACATATTGGCAACCGCCACCGAGCGCGCCCAAGGCTTCCACAGCCTCTTGGGGAAGAGCTTGTCGAGAACAAGAAGAAAAACGGGGGGATCCACACGTTGCATCATCGCCTGCAGAGTTCTACTTTTAGACGACTTCTTGCACCCCGTGTTAGGGATGGAACACGCATGAATGAAATATTCAGCCCTAATTCCACGGCATTTACACTTGTTCCTGACCCCTGACCTCAACCGCCCCACTCCCCTCCAGCCGAGCACTGGAGAACAGACGAGACCTCCCCAAAAGCGGATCCTTCCCTGTAGGACATCGCCTGTATTGGGTGGCATGAGGTGAGCCAACCACGTGTTGCGCAAAGCGAGTCTCATTCTCTGAGACTGACAGCAACCAATGTTTGCCACTCGTTCCGCCTCATGGATATCAATAGCAGCACGGCGTTCCAGCATCCGACTGCGCTGCCAGCGAAGCAACTCAAGCGAAGAGTGACGATGAAGTGCGCTGCAGCAGCGAGCAAGGAGCAGGGCCAAACGGTGAGGAATCAATATTTCAGCTTACGACGCATGATAGGTCGAGGCCGGCGGAAGATCCTCGTATCCCCTCTTTTCGCGATGCGGGAAGGGGCAGCTAACCGCGCTCGTCTACCTGCATGTTTCCGCTTCCACCACATGAGCTCCTCACAACGCTCACCTCCGCGCAAGCATGATGGAAAGACGCGTAACAGGGCGCTCGGCGTTATGGCTCACTTTAATCGCCGAAATTATTTGCCAGGAAACAAGACTGCCTAAGCTTTAGCGCCCATTGAGTGCGAGAGCCTTGGCAATGTTTCTCCTGGCTTAAGCGGGCCATGATCATCCCAGCCGTAAAGCTTCGCCAATATAACGGGTGAAATTCTCCTTAGCAGTAAGCAGCGGCCCACGGATATTGCGGCATCTAGGGCAATAATTGACTTCAAAGTTCAAGGCTCCGCGGCTTCGGGACAGCAACTTTAAGACATTTCTCTCTCGCTCTGATCTACTCGGCTGCGTTCCCTTCGCCCCTGTGAGGCCCGCACGTTCGCGCCACCAATGTGCTATCCAGGATTGTCGCACAAGCTGTCAGTGACAAGGTTCTTCGAGTCCAAGATCGCACAACATGAGCGTCGGAATGCTTCGCCCTCATGGTTACACGGCCCGTCATACGTTCACCTAAAAAAGTTCCCTAGCTCCATCCAAGCCCAGCCCACGCACTTGTTTCGGCTTGTATTGGCCGTGCTCCACGCCGTCATAATCGGAGATACACGAAGGCTGCGAGTAAGTCGTCTCTAGCTAATTGTGGTGCGTGAATCGCAACATGTACCTACATGCGACCAGACGTGCCAGAGTAGGCGCGTGCTCAACGATGATCGCCTTTCTGAAGTGACCCATACATAAGGCCGACCATGTCTTGCATTTGTGCTCTACAATGTCATCACATACTAACGAGGCGTGGAATGATCGCCTATGTCCTCAATAGGATGGCACGCGGAGTGAAATATAAAGCCGAGTCCGAAACTAGCTCGTTCCAAAGTCTTTTGCAGCACGACCGAGTTAACTTCCATAAGATATTTATTGATAGAAGTTGTACCAAACTACCTCTTTGTTCTTTTGAGTATTCTAGATACATATATCCTCACATCACTATAGACAGAGAGCTTTATAAGCATAGAAGAAGGGTTGATATGCTTTCAAGACCCGTGTATTTTGGTGAGGATCTGATTTTTGTGGAGTGGGCACTTTTTTTCATTCCGCATGGATGGATCCGCTCCTTCTACGAAGCAAGGCAGCAACAACATATGGAGCGAGAAGAATCGTATTGCCATGCTCGATGCTATCCACAGTCAACGTAACTTCTGTCCTCGAAAATAATTATAATCCTTGTTCATCGAAATAGTAGCCATCTTGATTGTCACCTCTATATAAACCATCTTCCCATCGCTCTCAACTCCTTCCCCCAAACCAATTATTCACAGCAATTGCCAACGCCGCGATATCGTTATTGACCGGTACCGCTCTAGGCTTGTCGTACGGAAATACGACACTCTTATCCCTGATGCCCAATGCATCCACAAACAGCACGTTCGGGAAACTCTGCGGTGTAAACGCATTCCACGCCTCACTAACCAGTTCATCAAACGCCTCAGCCGCCATGTTCATGATCGCCTTCTCAAAGTTCAACACATCCTCTGGTTGTTGTGTAAGTGTCCAAGATAGGAGATGGAATTGGTCCTTGCCGGACGAGAAGTCGCGATTCGTGCCGAGTTTGGCGAGTTGGTCGGACTTCATGGTGGCGCGGTTGTTGGTGTTGGAGTACGAGTCGTAGAAGGGGAAGTTTGTGCCGGTGTAGAATCCTTGAGTCGCGTAGGAGCCTAGGTTGATGTTGCTGGGAAGCTGGGCGACGATGAACACGGAGGCGCGGTCGGTGATGAAGTCGCCTAGGACGGAGTTGGAGAAGTCGGTAGTGCCGGGATTGGGCACCGTGAAGCGATTGTTGACGCCCTTTAGTGTTTCGAAGAGGTTGTTCCACTGATCTTGCGTGAGGTCCTTGTAGTCGTTATCCGTATCGAGGGTGTGGCTTAGATTGATGATGACGAGCTCTTTGTATTGTGCGGTAAAGTCATTGACTTGTCGGATAACGTCTGCTATTGACTGGCCATTACCGCCAAGCCAGATATCTTCGACGTCGTTCCTGATGGCGCTGTAGTGTCCTGCTACCCATTGTCCACCCGAGATGACTGGTCGTAGATCGAAGAATCGCGAGCCGGCCATGAGTTGCTGATAGAAGTCGAGATACTGTGTCTGAGTATTCGCAAAGTGTGCGCCAACTGTCCCAGGTCTGAAGGAGCTCATACCCGCATCGTGTGATCCGGGCATGCAAATGTGCTTCAACGTTCTGTTCGCTAGAGATCCCATACTTTGTTGCATCCAGTCCGTGTACGTTCCGCTATTAGACCACCACTGGCCAGCTTCATCGGTAGACATGATCCAGTTCACCGCCGCATCATGCCGAAACCCTAGGTCAACGTTTGATCCTTGCGAGCTCTGCTTCGTCGACATACCATCTAGGGATATGGTGAGCTTGTAGTCCGACGGTTTGCGAGCCAGCACTGTGAACTTGTTCGGTGTGCTAGCGATGCTATAATACGCTTCTCCAGCATCGTCTCTAGTGTTTCCCTTTGTGCCGAACTCTACGTATACCCTCGAAGCCTTACCTGCCTAGAATTAGTATCGTCGAAGAAAAGCGGAGGATGATGAGAGCCTCACCGGCATCGACTGTCGGCCAGCTCCATGCATCCATCTGATACGAGGGCGCGCTGCCCACAGTCCAGTCAAACGGTGACCCATTCACTAGCGTCAAAGCGCCTCCCCAACCCATGATGAAGCCTTCCTTTTCTTCTTGATCGCGGAAAGTTCGATCGCGATATACCTCTTGCAGCGCTACCTGGAAACTACCTTCACCAACTCTTGCGAAGCCAGCGTGGTCGGCGTAATGTCCTAATACTCCAAATGCGCCCAGTAGGGCCAACAACATACTTAAGCTCCATCCCTCCAACCCTCTACTGCAAAGGCGCATAATTGCTCAGATGCCCCTGTGCCCCTGTCCCATATGCTCGAGGCCCGTCCCTAGGCCCTCACGGCATTCCCGCAGCTCCTCGAATGCGCGGCGCTGTCAGCCAGTCGAGCGAGCACGAATAGACGAGTGAGCCGTCTCCGTTGCTGCGTGTTGGTAATTATTTCATTCGGATGCTTGTTGAGTGGTGCGTTCAGTCGTGTTGCTGAAAAGTCAGTTTCCTGATTGGGCGGAGTTTGAGTGGCACTAAGTTTCACCTCTATTATCCAACAGCCACTACGGACACCAAGATGCTCTAGAGAGAAGGAGCCAAGCACATGTGGGAAGTAATGCTTGCTCGAATGTCGCCAAACGAGATGATCTGCGGCGTGGCGCAGCCGAGGTCAACAATGGCGCTGTGGCCTGTTGCGGTTCTTCCATGCTACTTGTGGGCAGCCCGCGCGGCGTTACTGTGGTAAGTGGTATCAAAGGCTCTCAAGCTGGGCATCGCAAATGAATCGCGCAGAGAGATTATTCACAAGCCACTATGAGTATGCTTCGAATTTCATGTAGACCCGTGTCCTACGCTACTTGATGCTCTCACGGCCTCACCTATCCACCGTAATCAGCCAGCCGTCGCTCAAGACCTTGCCATTCACGTCGACACCACCCCACACTAGCGCTGTTGCTCCATCAACTTCAGATCCATTTGCAGTACTAAAGTATCCTCGAGCACCCAATCCTCTCTTTGGCTCGCCTGGAATCTCTTTCTCTTCTTCGCCCTTTGTGTCTACGTACTTATACAATACTTCAGCGAACTCGGACTCGTGCGTATCTCGCTTCATGGTCGCACGGATGCTATCCTTGGTCGCTGCTGCAGTTGAGCTCTCAGGTGGAAGCTGAAGTGCCCAAATGTCATCGAGAAATTGAGAATTCTCGCCCTCGCCGCCTATAACCAAAAGATAGCGCCGTCCCTGCCCAGTCGTGACACCTACCAGACCAGCATTGGACCGTGCTTGCGGCGCAGCGGATGCACTGCCTCGGTGCTCAGTGTGCGGAAGTTCTTCCCAGTTCCAACCACTCGTCAAAGGTGTTGTGCCGCCTTCAGCATGCTTCCAGACATGTGAAGCGTCAAGATACTCTGTCGAACCCGAACTGAAGGTCTCTACGCCTTTCCCGCCAAAGCGATACAGACGATCACCTACAAGAGCTAGGCTCGCACCTTCTCGTGGCTGACCAGGTGGCGTCGGTATGTTTGACCAGGCACGAGTTTTGACGTCGAACGCCAAAGCATCGTTCGCGAGTTGGCCACTCCCGGTATCACGTCCGCCAACGATGAAGATGGTGCCCCATGAGTCTTCTTCCGCGGGCTCTGGAACGACTTTGGATGGGTCTGCCGGGGCCTGGGGAGCCTTCTCTTGGAAGGTCACGGTCTTGGGCCCTGGAGAGCTTGAGCTTGCTGCTGCATGGCCGGTGCGCTGATTTGGATACAAAGATCCTGACGCAGGATCCAGGAAAGTCCACGTGTTGCGCACCGTATGATATGCCCATACCCTCCCCGTCTCGTTTGTGACCTTGTCTCCCTCTCCTCCAAAAACGTATATAGAGTCACCGATCACTGTCGCCGTGTGTCCTTTTCGTGGGCTCGGCACATCGTCCAGGCCGTTCGTGGCTCGCGCGGGGAACGACGTGTAGTCGGCTTCTAGGACTCCGCTCGAGGGCAGGATGACAACATGCATAGCATTGTCAGCCAGCCTGCCAGGTTCGCTCTCTCCTCCAAAGATGTATGCGCGGCCCTTGACTACTGAGACTGTGTGGTGTGATCGCGGAAGTGGCACCGAGGTAATGCGCGTGAGGTTCGACTTGATCGGTAGGGTGGGATGGGTTATACCCTTGACGAGGGCAGCGGCGCCCTGGAGGATGTTCTCCGCTGCGTACAAAACGCCGGCGGCTGCGGGCTCCATGGTAGTGCAGCGTTGCCGAAGTATCGGGAAAACTGGAGGCTGCAGGCTTAAGCTGTGAGTAGTCTGTAGCACTGATAATCAGGGTAAACAGTGAGCTGGTTCAGGTTGCGTGGATCAAATGTGTATTGTGAGAGGTTATTGTTGTTGCTTTGCAAAGCTACAAAGCTCTCCCACGGCTTACCGCCAGGTGTGACGTCATTCCGTGACCTTGTAAGCACATCACAGCATCGCTCAATGACCAGCAGTCCAGTCCCCCTTTGCAGTCGCCAATACTGCCATGGCTTCAAGGGCAGTCTTCGGTTTGTTGCTTTGCATCTACTGTGCCAGTCTTGCAACAAGAAGCGCAGCGAGGCGCTATACTCGAAGGTCAACCGTGACGAGCAGGGCGAAAGCATGAAAGACGCTCTTGCTCTAGGCCTATGGCATTGCTGCTCTGATTCATGATAAGATAGAGCAGGGACCAGTCACCGAGTTATCCCCGGATGGAGTGGAGGTGTCTGTTCCTTCGAAAATAGTGTATACGTGCCATCATACCAGGTCAGGTTATATATTTGGTGAGAGTTGGTCATACTTGACACATCGTTCCACCTTGAAATTGTAAGCATGGCTATACAGAAGTTGCGGCTGCATGGATACTTACCGATTCAATCGAAGCTTGTAAGAAACTACGTGCCTCAAGGCCGACCCAGACCTTGAGCATCGAGAAGTCACCTCCACGAATCATCGAAGAACCACTCTGAGCACCGAGCTGTCGCAAAATCGGGAGTGCACTAGATTCATCAGCCTTTCTCATGTATACTTGGGCGTTGTTGCTTACCCAGCAAACAGATCCAAGTTCGGCTCCAGAGTCCTGCCGATACCTTCGAGGAGGAGGATACTTAACACGACATTGACGAAGTCTCCCTCAAGGCGAACGTGATGTGTTCGCACCATGGACAAAACCTCGTTCAGGATATCGCCGATCTTGATATTGCCGAGCGCGAAGGTTCGGCTCTTCACCCCAAGCACGAGATGCTGCATGCGTAACGCAAAGACTTCGCCATCCAAAACAGCATCAGGCTGTCGACAGCGCTCAACCATCAAACTCGGCGACGGCTTTAAATAAATCCAAGAAATTGGCACGGTTCTTTGCGTTCAATTCGGTGACGAGGCCCATGTCGATGAAGATGAGTTGTGGACGATACCCTTCGCGGTCCAGCTCTTCGAGTGTTGACTTCCATTGTTTTGGGTCCTTCTTGTGCGGCCGCAGTCGTTCAAGGACCTCTTCCGTAACATCGAGCGACTCCTTCGGGCCGGTCACGCGATCCTCCTTACGTGTAAAGATCGGGACGTCTAGCTTCTCAGGTTTGTAGAAACGAACCATGATGTTTCCAGGGTGCAAGTCGGCGTGGATGAAGTTGTCGATAAGCACCATGGTGAGGAAAGCATCGAGCCCTTCTTCAGCAATGTCCTTCTGGAATATACCTCCTCCATTCTGCAGGAAGTCTCCCATTGGGATACCCTGAGCGAATTCTTCAATGAGTAGACTTCGCGTAGTATACTCTGTGTAGGGGTAAGGAAACCACGCGGTCGTCCGATCCTTGAAGTTCTGGCGGAAGATGGTAAGGTTGGCAGCCTCGATGCGCAAATCTAGCTGCAGCCTCATCATTTCACCAAACTGTTCCACCTCGTCAGGGAAAGACAGCCATTCCATTGTTGGTATGGCGTTTATGATGGCGGCGAAGAAGGCCATGATTCGCAAGTCTCGTCGCACAATCTTCTCGATGTTGGGATGCAGCACCTTGACCGCGACGTGGCTTGACGGAACCCTCGACGGCGTGTTCTTCAGCGTCACGTTCACATTCTTCTTAATCCGCTTGGCGAGGTTTGGATGCTCTGCCTCAGTTGTGTGCTCTTCAAGTGTGGCTAGATCCGGCTTGAGCTTTGCCTTGTATACCTGCGCAATCGCACCTACTCCAAGTGGCTTCTCGTCGAACTCTTCGAAGATGTCGTCGAATGCGCGGCCGTTGAAGGCAGCCTCGATCGTTTTTTTCGATACTTTAAGCGAGTGCGCGGGTGCATCCGAGTGAAGCGTAGACATGATAAGGCACATCTCTGTAGGAAAGACGTCGGTTCTAGAGGCTGCCCATTGTCCAAGCTAAGTGATAGTTAGCCCCAGCGCGTCTCTGCAGCACGACGACGATATACCTTGATGAAAGCTGCGCCAGCCCTCTCCATTGACGACACCAAGAATCCATACCACCACAGTGTACCGCTGCGCTCATTGTCTCGTTTCGGCTGGCGTTGTCCGAGCCAAATCGCAGGTATCGTTACTATGACAGGCACGAAAATGATGACGAGATGCAGAAATCGCAGTCCCGTGGCTATAGGTTCTATTATGTAGTCTTCAATGAAGAAGTATATGCCCCGTCGGTACTTTGTCGAGTTCCTCAGCGCCTTCGGAACCTGCTCGTTCAGTTCCTTGCGGGAAGCTTCAAGCATCGCCTCTTCATGTGTCTTCTCTCCGTTGCCTGACTTCTCATGTGCCAGACCTACAAATGCAAGAGGACTGAGCGCAGCCCCACTCGCTGCGCCGGACCATAGTATTGTCCTGCCGCGGAAGCGCGGAGTTGCAAATTGGCGGCGGATGGACGAAGTGCTTGCGAACGGACGGGTTGTCGTCTGGCTTGGAAAGGTAGTTCTGGAGTGTTGGAAGCCCTGGCGGAGACACTGGCGACCAAAGAAGAGGAAGGCCCTCATGGTACCAGATAGTGGGCGAGTGCTGCGCGCAAGAAGCCCATGAGGCGCGAAGGTGCATTTACGCGGTCGTGACGTCGGTCGCGCTTGTGACGCCGCCGCCATTCCGACTCTGACCGAACGAGCATGTGCAGCCGCTTTCTCTTCAGCTCCAGCTCCGAACTCACTTCTGTTCGCACAACCACTAGGATAATCACCGACGCAACGCCAGTGTCAAAACACCGCTCATTATGCTTCAAAAATCAAGCATGATTTTCACTGTACCAAGAATACGGACACCACGACAGAAACCAGAAGGATGGTCCTAGCAAATCACACACAGCATCGACGGGACCCGTAGTGATCTTGCAATATATTAATGGTTTCCGGCTGGAACTAATCGAGGAAGCCATATTGAGATTATTTCGACTTCCTGGTCTTATATACATTCGAAGCGAATACGCTCAAGAGCAGCAAAGAAACGCGGAAATATATGAACAACTATGCGGTGATGAACCCTCGGAAGCCGTCGTCCAGCACGCTACGAGTCAACTCCTTATACAGTGGGAAGCCTGTACATGGTCAGCATGTGCAATACGTCAGAGGTTTCTCTAGGTCGACTTACCACCAGCGAAGCTGAGCTGTTCCCGGAATTTGCCCGGAATATTGTCTCCCATATACCAGGACTTTGTTTGCGGGAATAGTGTCTTGTCGGATAGTTCTATCACCTTCTCTCGCCACTCTTTCTCGGCTTCGTGTGTTGCCTCGCAGTACTCGATTTTCTCGTCTCGCAGCTTCTTCATCGCATCGACGATCCAGTCGCCTTGGACCTCCACGCATGTTGGTCCATTCGAGAAGGCAGTAGGACCCTGAGCTCCGTAGAGAAAGAAGCAGTTCCTATACTCGGTGGTTAGCATCCGGGACACGGAGCTCGATGCTGGTGCTGAGACTCACGGGAAACCATTTAGAGACATTCCCAAGTATGAAAACGTGCCCTGGGACCATCTCTTGGCCAATTCGACTCCATCGACGTCCTTCAAACCCATATTCTTCATTCCGCCAGTCACAGAGTCGAAGCCTGTTGCCAGAGCGATCACGTCGAATTCATGGAGCTTGCCATCTGACGTCACGATGCCCTTCTCGGTGATCTCTTTGATCGGCGTCTTCTTGACATCGACAACCTTGTTCTCGGGTCTATCGAGCATTTCGTAGTAGTTCTGCTCGAGACTAGGCCTCTTGGTTCCGAACGCATGAGGCGGCTCTAGTGGAGCGAGGATGTCACGCTTCTCAGGATCTGTTATCCTAGCACGAGTTTTCTTGGCCCAGAAGTTATATGCCTCTCGATTGGCTTTGTTATCGAAAAGCAAATCCTTGTAGTTGGCAAGCCAAAATTCGAAGCCTCCGCCCTCGAAGAGCTTCTCGTAGAATGCCTCACGCTCCTCTGGGGTGTCATCCATCGTGTTCTTCTCGATGTAGTCGTAACCGAAGCCGGCAAAGGTGGTCAGCCGGTATTTGAAGAACTCCTGGTATTCACCATTCTTCCGCCTATCTTGTTCCTCCTTCGAGATAGCCTGCTGCTGCATGGGCAGGCAGAGGTTGGGTGTCCGGACAAAGTTTGTCACTGATGCGGCTTCTTTTGCTGTCTCCTGGGCGATCTGGATACCAGTTGATCCTGTACCGATCACAGCGACCCGCTTGCCCTTCACGTCCACGCCCGCGTCAGGCCAGAAGGAACTGTGGTGGATTTCACCCTCAAACTTTTCCATGCCTGGCCAGTCTGGGAAATGGCGCTTTGCTGCGAAACCCAAGGCAAGCAGAAGGTATTTCGATTTTGCCGTCCGCCCATCTTCGGTCTTGGAGATCCACTTGCCTGATGGCTTGTCGAAGTGTGCTCCAACAACGCGAGTATTGAATGCGCAGTCCTTCTTGATATCTAACTTCCTCTCGACATGATCGAAGTATGCACGGAGCTCGTCTGTGCCCGGGTATCGACAAGACCAGGTCCAATCCTACAGCGTTGCAATTAGCTTCAGGGGCCGACCTTCAAACGATGCTCTACACACCTTCCAAACCTCTGGCAAAGAGTACTCATATACTGGGATCTGTGAATCGACTCGAGCGCCTGGATAGCAATTCCAGTGCCAGATTCCTCCGAGATTGGTGCCAGCTTCGTATATCTTGCAATTGAAGCCCAATTGACGGAGCTTGTGCATCAAGTAGATACCGCCAAAGCCCGCACCGACGATGAGTACGTCTGTCTCCAGCTCTTTCGCGTAGTTCTCATTGTCCGGCGCAGCCGACTCGTTTGTTGCGCCGATGTCCGTCCTGAAGTGAACCATTGTGCTGAGCGTAATAGACGGAATGAATGGTGTGTATTTTAATGGTACGTCTGATCAATCTGACATACAGCGAGCCTTACCAAGGGGGCCTTACTCCAAGTTATATACGTCGACGCACAGCATGCCCCTCATGCAGAGGTCATTGAAGACCGCAGCGCTACATCCTACCACTGCAACCATTTCGGAAAGGATAGCCACCATGGCTCACGGCCAGTGGTCCATCACAAGGCGCTTGGTATCCTACTACGGCTTGTACGGGCACCATCGGATTCCCGTCAAGTTCCCTTTTGGCCGGGGTCCGGATCGTGCTTGTGAAAACGTCACAGTTGTACTAAACAACGCGTGTGGCCGCGGAATCGCCCCGTTACCACGCCACCATCTGAACACGCGAACTGAATAGCTGCTATCCGAATAGTTAGCGTCGAGCTTCTGCAGTAGTTTGCGGGGTACCCCGCATGAACATGGCCGTTCAAACGTCGGCCATATACGCGTCTTTCCTAATACGGTATTCCCGGAATCTCAAATGATGACAATAGAGCGCAAGCTCCCATGGGTATGGCTTCCTGAACGCGCATTGATCGAGTTCGGGTGTGCCATGTCTATGTATATAGCCGACTTGTCTTCACCCATGGCAACCTTCCAAGATCAGCACACACATTTCGAAACCGCGCTGCAAAGGCATTAGTGATGTGAAAGGCTTCTAGTCTTGGTGGAGTTCCCGGCCCGAGATTGTGAAGTCAGTGCAGGATCACGATCTGGCGGACCAGATGGTGACGCTGATCAATGCCTGTTTTGAAGGTCCAAGGGATATCATAGGTCAGGATCAAGGGAAGTCTTCCCTTTGTCTTGCTCAAATGGGGCTGTTTCGCGGCGAAATCATCTGCCATCGCAGAAACAACGGGAAACTTAAGCGGATCCGCAATGTCCCTGCTTGTAGCGCCGAGGACGACCGCACATATCGATAGCTTGAGGCTCAAAGTGAGGAGTGGATACTCTTGCAATGAAGAAACCGAATACCACGAGACATGAATTCCGTTGAACCAGCCAAATATCAGCGAAGTAACATCTCTTGAGCCAGGGCAACAAGATGTACGAGAGAACCACAGCGCACCCCGATTGCATAGAAACTGCGAGCGAGCGACGACCGAAAGTGGCCCGAAGATTGAACTCTGGACTTGCAAAGTTTTTACTGAAGCACTTTGTCATTCAAAGGTTGTTGCATGTCTCGAAGATAGCCGGTGCATCAATGGCTCCCAGCCTCTCTACACCATATTTTGATTTTGTCTCAGCATCTCTAGAAGTTCTCCATCAATTCCTCAGCTTTTCCTCGGGGGCGAAAGACATGATGTGGAAATTCTCCATGTATCTCTTGTAACCTTGCGACGTTCAGGACACTCTGAACTTCTGTGTGCAGCGACTCTGCCTTGCTATCGTAGTCGCGACCGAGATACTGAACCAGACAACCCCGGGCCTCCCAAGATGCGCGTACATACATGCACTACTCAAGCTTGTCAGACCTTGGAATCCTCGTCTTGATCGGCATAGACCATCTGTGCTCGAACTTCCACCTCACAGCCTTCACTTCTGAGCCAGTCCTTCAGTCGCTCAGCCAACTTCACAACGGCTTCGAGGTGATCTCTCTTTTCACCCCCAGGTTCCTGTGTATGAAATATTGCTCTTCCACCTTGCATCTAATCTGCAGCAGAAGGTGTTTGAGCTTGATGAGTTTAGGTTGGGGTACGAGAGCACCGATGTAAGGATTGTATTCATCGCCTGTAGGTGGCTTGCAAGTCTGTAGATGACCGCGTCCTCCCTTTCGGTTGACCATCGTTTCATTGTCGAGAGGCTGCAGTGATCTCATCGGCGCTGATGCGACGTGTGCTGTGACAGGCCTTGAAACAGTGTGAGTAAGATGGTGACGTGATCAAGCAAGCGGTGAGAGTGAGTTACAACAGGGCGATACGCTCTTCGGGCACAATCGCTGTGTATCCTTGCCCAGCGTCGTAAAGGTGCTACAAGCATCACGCCAACGAGATATTCCAAGCCGCTTGTTTGATCTTAGGTGAACTACATGTCACATGGCCTTCATCTGAAAGAATGAAGAGCAAACTAGGTTAACGACTTCAATTGCAACAAGGTTGTGGAGGCCTCAAGACTTTTGTAAAGGGACGCAAGTTTGTCAAAGCCTATCGAAATGCCATCACCACTCTGTGTGTCTGGTCTTTATTACTGCTCAATCTAGAACTCTGATATGCGCACTGTCCTCTTTCTAATCTAGAATCTCCTCATCACACTGATCCTTATACATCAAGCTGGTGTGTATGGTGACATTCTGACCCTTTGACCGAAAGCCCGCCTTGATCTCATAGCCCAGCCGTGCCACTGCGTACAACTGCTCATCCGTATCATCTAGGGCTTGGTCGTCCTCTTTGTTCCATGATGAATGCGTTCTTCCCGTGAGCATGAGCCTCTGCAGCTTCTTTAAGCGTAAGACCGCATGCATACCAAAACCCTGGATGAAGTGTGTGATGGGCGCTGTGCGGCATTTACCAGCCGTGATCTGACCGTCTCCATAGATTTTGCCCTGGCAGCGTGGCGTGAAGAAGGTGAGATCGAGTTTTCGCAGGTTGTCGAAGTAGGATGACATGAGGGTATTCGTGAGGTGTATGTTTGCATTTATGGCTGTGTCCGCGAATAAAGGTATTCCAGCTGCGCCTAAGCCGCCATGCTGGGCCTGGAGACACTCTTCGCGTTGTTTGTTAACATCGGTCGCCAATATAGCCTGGATATTGTGCTGCAAGGACACGTCAAGCCGGCGGCATATGGCGTCAAGCCTGACAAGGCTGGATAATTCGCTTCGACCGTGACTAGTTCGGCCGTGGCTGATAACAACATGGGATATCGTCACGAGATGCTCTGTGGCTTCTTTCCCAGTGACGCGATCCACTAGGCAGATTGGCGGCAGAAACGCGACAGTATCCGCTTTAAGGGCAGTGCTGTTTGATCCTTGCGTGAGATGAAACTGTGGCCATGAAAGGCAGGTGGCGGAGTTATCCTCGGTCTCGAAGTAGTAGTCGTAGATGCGGAACCTGAGCTCATTGGGGAGATCAACAAAGCGGCGAAAGGCTCCTACGTCGTCTTCGAAGTATGCACCGAAATCCTGCAACAGCGTAATGAAGACGTCGGGGTCGGTGGTTTCAGATGTTGCGCCTTCTGAGACCAGCATGGCTGCAGCTTGTGTCGCTCGAAGAGTGTTGACTGAGAGAGGGTCAAAAGTAGAACGTGGAGGTTGCGGAAGTCCCGGTAAGAGCCTCGTTGATGGTGAGAGTTCACCATCCGCTTTCACTTTCACTTTCAATTGCCTTTCTAAGCTGTGCTTTCTGCCGCGTCTACGCCGCCGCCCTTGGCATTTACACCACTATCGACTCGAGCTGTATGCGGCCGATATGACTACAACCGAAGCATTCGAAAGCCTTGGCTTGGTTTTGTAACAGGCTCTGCACAAGTGTGTGGCCTCTCTCATTATAGCACACCATACGCACTGCCCTCGAACGCGAAGACATCCTAATCAAGGGTCAACAGAGCCTGTCTATCCTCGATAACCTTTTGAACGGTCGATTGAGATATCCAAGGCGGAGATTACTCAGGCCTTGGCCTTCCGATCAAACTGTCAGGGCTCATGTGTTCTGCGGGTCATGGCTCCTTGCGGCGTCTAGTGCTTGCTTTACGAATGCACTGTAGTACCTAGCAGTTTTCACCTTGACACTACTTCTCTTGGCCTTCCGCGAAATAACGGGAGCTGAACCAGAACAGCTTGTTGATACTCAATGTCTCCATAGCTCTCCCACGACATCATGGCGAAAGGTTTGGTCATTGCAGTTGCCGGAACCACTCTTACCTGTGATTGTGATCTTCTAAGCTCTGCCAACTTCAGGACTGGTTGGGCCTTGAAGCCCAGGATGCATTCTCTGATTGTTGCAGCGCGAATCATTTTGGGGCTCTACTATACATCCTCGAGAATAGCGGTGCGTGTAAGACGGTAGTAAGCTTGCGAAGACGTGTGCAGGTTGGTAGGACGTGGCTCAACTACCTGTTGCTCTCGCGCCGTCGGTGTTCGATGAAAGATCCCGCAAGCCATACTTGATCTCAAGATGCAGGTCATTGGAAGTACCCATATAATACTGCGTGTGCATCATCGAAAGAGAAGTCGATAGGCTCCCGCAAGCAACAGAGCAGCTCATTTTGAGATGCTTTGCTGGCGATGCGAAGGACTGGTAGAAGTTCGGAATCGTCTTCTTCTTCAAGGTGGCCTTCAATAGAGTCGATTAAACATGCAAATACGGATAGTCTTATAGTCGACAGACTATGTGTTGTCAAAAAAATATTGCTCATAGACGTTCATGCGAAGCTCCGTCGGTAGATCCAAGAAGCAGCGGAATTGCGGTTGGCCGAGCGGCTCGTTGGCGAGTGGATATAGAGACTTTGCAATATTTCCGTAAATGGCGATGGCACGTCGTATCCGCCGCTATCGTCCGCGGTCGCACCCGGCAGGTTGTTTGCGTTCATCGTACTCTGTAACGACAAGTAGATGGATAGGAGCAGGAACGCGATTAGCAAAGTGAGATACTTTCGCCAAGAAGGCACGGGTGCAGAAGTAGCAAACAAACAGGCAATCGTGGCGAAGGAGAGAAAGAAAATTACCTTGCCGTTCCACATTGCCTACAATCCTTCACATGGACCTCTCTCGATGATGTTCCCTCCTGGACCATATGATAAAGTGGTGGTAGGTTTACAGAACTCGCATGCGATACTTAACGACAGCCATCAAATACCTCACAACACTCCTGCTTCGAGACATATTTACTCATCCTCAGTCGTTTGCATTCTTCAACCTGTCCGCCATATTTGGGAACATGCTTCCATGTGTACGAATTTGACCTTTTCAGGTTCGAAATACCATCGCCAACGCGCACGGCCCAAAGCAAGCATGACAACCTCAGGTCTTTTAACACATAATCGTATCGGAAGACCCGGATGAGTGGCTGTGAGGTTACCTGCATCATATTTCATGCGCGAAGCTCCCAAAAGAGGAGCCTACCGCAATATTGAGAACCGTCGGCTGTGCGAGTGTGCTCGGAAGGAGCCGTGGGTGGAGTATGAGGAAAGATTGCGACATCAACCAGGAGAATGGACGTACCATATCGTGTCTTTGTCATCACGAGATGGAAGCTGAATGGTGCTGCGGGAAGAAGTAGGATCATGGTCATGGAAATTGCAATTGGCAGCGGCCAACCTTGGACCTCGAGCGGCTCATTCACGCGCTAGTTCCGCCCAAGCACCAGAGCAACTCCACTCCGCCATCAGCGAGCATCCAGGCCGGTTCCTGCATCACCGACAAGGTGAAGCGGCTCTTGGCGCACTCCAACGGCAGCACGCCAAGAGACCTTATCACGTCTTTGCATGGTTTCTTGGATTCCTTCGGTCGCTTGCGCCCCGCCATTGGTGGAGAGGCTTGCATCTTCGTGTTCGTGGATTGAAGCTATTTACCCATATGGCAGGTCAGTAGAGCATCGCCGCTGCGAGCTTCCATTGTGAGCTGCGGGCACGACGTCAGCACGGTGGCAGTTCCTGGTCTGCGGGTGTTGGGCGCGTGGTAGGGAACAGCAATATAGGATGCAAGGTGGCACCGGGAAGTATAAAGTGCAAGGGCTGGCCTGCAGAGTGAAATGCGTCACTTCGTTCAATTTCATCTGAAGGACCTTCAGACGCACGAGAAGCAACAACATGGCCATTTTCAAGTCAATCGCGACATTAGCTGCGTGCGGTGCGGCGACAGTAAATGCGGCAGCTGTACAGGCGCGTCAGTACAAGACACTTGTCAGCTCGGTATGTCCTTACACTCCCAGCAACATAGAAACTATACTAACATCCCTCACAGCAAGCCCTCATCGATACGCTTCACATTGACAACCTCTACGCCAAGGCAGAAAAGCTTCAAGAAATTGCTTATGCCACACCAGGCAAGAATCGCGTCATTGGCAGCCCCGGTCACGAAGCCACAGTTGCTTGGATTCAAAGTAATCTCGACACAAGCTATTATGATGTTACGTTGCAAGGCGTAGAGCTCAGCGTTGGCATCAACGCCACTTTGACAGCGAACAACAAGACTATCGATGCATTCGCTACAACACTGGCGCCAGCGGGCAACGCCACAGGAGCACTTGTGGCCATCCCCAACCTTGGGTGCGAAGAGGCAGACTTCACAGAATCCCTGGAAGGCAAAGTCGCGCTCATCCTTCGAGGCACATGCTCTTTCGGTATCAAGGTTCAGCTCGCTGCTGCAAAGGGCGCCAGTGCCGTTATTGCAGTCAACAACGCCGAGGGCACGCTTGAGGGTTATTCCCTCCAAATTTTCCCCGATCCAGCTAAGCCTTTCGTCCCAACTGTTGGTATTACACAAGGCCAGGGCGAAGCTCTGCGTGCTCAGATCGAATCCGGCGTAGCCATCAACGTTGCCCTGAGCTCAGAAGCCAAACTCGCCACTACCTACAATGTCATCGCCGAGACCAAGCAAGGAGACCACGAGAACGTGATCCACGTCTCTGGCCACTCCGACTCCGTTACCGCTGGCCCAGGTATCAACGACAATGGGTCTGGCACCATCTCCATTCTTGAGATCGCCATCCAGCTCACCAAGTTTGCCGTCAACAACGCCGTCCGCTTCTCCTGGTGGACAGCCGAGGAAGCCGGTCTGCTCGGCGCAGAGTACTACGTCAAGCAGCTCACGCAAGCCGAGAAGGACAAGATCCGCCTTCTCCTCGATTTCGACATGATGGCGTCGCCAAATTTCGCATACCAGATCTACGACGGCGATGGTTCGGCCTACAACCTCACCGGTCCCGCTGGATCCGCTGAAGCCGAGCACGAATTCGCTGCCTACTTTGACAGCATTGGCCTTAACCACACCGAGATTGAATTTGATGGTCGCTCCGATTACGGTCCTTTCCTCGAAGCTGGCATTGCTGCCGGCGGTATTGCCGGCGGTGCCGAGGGCATCAAGACACAAGAGGAATTTGAGATGTTTGGCGGAGGCGCTGGTGTGCCATATGACGTGAATTATCACGAGGATGGCGATACCGTCAACAACTTGAACTTGGAGGCCTGGATCGAATTCTCCAAAGCCATTGCGCACATGACGGCCAAGTACGCTGTCAGCTGGGAGGGCATTCCTCCTAGGAACGCGACTGCAGCGCATAAGAGGAGCGTGAAGTATGGGCAGATGAAGAAGGCGTTCCAGAGGACGAAGAGGTATCAGCGCTGGGTATAGATGCGTGAGCAGAGATTTTGTATGATGTGATCAATGGAGTAATGAACAGAACCCGAAAAGAAAAGAATCCTTCGCGTCCGGTCATGTCGATCATGTGTGTGACCTGGGGATGCTGGTCTATGAGGATTTATTCCTTGCACCAGCTCAAGCATCCTCCGCTCCGTTTGCTCATGTATCTTCATGTACCGTCTCACAAACTAGCCTAGCAGTGAGACAAGGTAACATATGACAAGCGCTTGATGGGGGCATGGCATAAGGGAACCTGATTGTCATCGGGACCTCGGACATCCACGAGTCGAGTGGGAAGCAATTCGCCTCTTGACATGCTTGCTTGACATGTTTCAAAATATTGCGACGCATACTATATTGGGCCACAAGGAACGCCAAGGCAGTGTCGTGACCCGTTGCAGGTAGATAGTCGCTGGTCGCGTTCATAGTGTTCTGATCGTGACCACTTATCCCAACCACGGAAGGACATTAACAGCGGCGTCGAAACCCTGTGCGAACTGGATCACGCAAGGATGCATCTTGATTGTAATTTCACTCCTAGATGGAGTACTGCGTAGGGCTTTGCTTCGCCTCGAAGGTGGTAGTGGTGTTCAGCTAGCATGTCATAGTTGAACGGCATATGCCAGATATAGCACATCATAGCTTGGTGGCCTTTGATTGAGCCTGTACACTGACTTTGATTTTTACAACATCGCTGTGAGGCAGGGGGAGCGCTTCATTCGTCATCCTCGTCATCGTCATCGACGACAGGCACAGCCTCGTCCTTCTTGGTAGTCTTTACCTTCCGGTCTTTCTCAGATCCAGCAGGCTTCTTTGAGGGAGGACCAGCATCCTCGCCATCGTCAGAGTCACCGGGCTCCTCGGCGTCGTCTTCGGAGCCCTCCTCGTCGAGGTCATCTTCCTCCTCTTCCTCGTCGTCCTCTTCAGCATCCTTGGCTTTCGTGCGCTTCGTCTTCTTCTTTGGTGCTGATACGAGTCAGAATAAGGTCGGTTGGATCCAATGGATAAGAGGCTTCTTACGAGGCGCTTCAGCGTCTGAGTCGTCCTCATCGTCAAAATTGGAGCCTTCGGATTCGGCATATCTGTGAGGGGTGATGTCAGCCTGACGAGCACACAACAACCCAGGGGGTAGCGCCCGACGAGATCAATTTACAACCGAATCCATCCAGAGGGACGATTCAAAAGCAGGATGAAGCCAAGGAATGCATCGCCTGAAGAATAAATCGCGCAATTGTGCGACTCGGCCACCTGCTCAACCAGGCTGACGCCGCCTTCTGGGGCTTGCGCAGCGACCGCGAAGCTCAATCGCAAGAAATAAATAAGCCATTGAGGTTGAGCGATGTCCGGCGATTCAGATGCGACCAAAACCGCACAGTGGCAAGATGGAAGGTAAATGGGATGACGTCAAGGAAGCGTTGACTTACTCCTCTTCCTCCTCAGATTCGTCCGAAGGGAGGGCTACGAGCTCCTCCTCCTCATTCTTTCTCTTGCGTGTCGACATTGTCTATTTGTGTATAGATGGAGTGGTATGGGACTGGATGAAGTGGGAGAATGTGAGGTTGGGATGTGACGAGGTGAGCTTCAGGTGGCAGTAGCAGCGGGATAAGCTGCGGGGACCGGTTGAACTAGGTACCTTGTCTTGTTTAGTCGGAGGCTGGGAAGCCAGGCAAGGGACTCGCTCTGTGCTAACTTGGGCGCTGGCAGCGGGCCAATGGACGGGAGCCGTCACATCACCCGCAGGTCTGCGAGAGCACGTCGGGAATCAGGGACGCAAGCGGCCGTCGCGAGCTGCGTGTTGCTGCAGGTACAGGACGGCGGGTCTGCGATCCGGCCGCTGTTATACACTGCACTGTGATCCTGAGGCGGAAGTGTGGGCTTGGAATTCTCTATCTGAAGCGATGCATTGCCGGTGGCTCTGTTTGTCACATTCGCTGTTGATGGTCAAGATGAGGCGCCTCGCTCCAAGGTCGCTCAGCGAAGATTGCTTCACCGCGTACTGCATCTACAACGACCCAGAAATACCATGAGAGGGCCCAACGACTCTTCACACCACCCACGAGCTTTTCAGCCATGTCGAATTTTGGGCAGGCACAATAAGATACATGCAGTGTCTTACTGGGCGCGGGCTTACGTTGGTAGGCACGAAGATGTATCACCAGCGGCGTGCCTATGGCCGTGAAAGAGACTAGCTATATCAGACTTGTCTTTTCACGCTTCCGTCGTCGAAGCAAGCAATCTAAGATAAGTGCAACGCTCGTCTACGGTGTTGAACACACTCCGCGATCGATGTTGCTTTTCGAAGGTGCAGTGTTCGCCGCCGGATTAGACATAGCGTGATCGGCTAGGCCAGCCGCGTACCCCACCATCCCGCGGAACTGGCTCTGCTGCTGATTCGCGCTGCCTAACCTTTCGTTCCTTCTTTCTTACTTACGTTGGTACTTCCACTTGCACCTCTCCACAGCAAACGACGCTCGGCACAGACAATTGGACGGCAAAGTCTCACCCTTCCTCCCAATATGCCTGCCGCTGTTGGCCCGCGGCCCCCACGGATCCGCCTCGGCTCAGTGCATCCAGACGCCAAAGGCCGTGCCATCACCTATCAGTCAGAAGCGACGAAACTGAAAGCACTACCTCCACCTCCGAAAAGGGCCACCAAGCGCTATACGTGCTGCGACAACCCAAATATCAGTACTGACGATGGCTCCACTCTCTGCTACACCTGTGGTGCCGTACACGAAGAGAATGCCATCGTCTCCGAGGTCACCTTTGGTGAGACTGCCGGCGGAGCAGCCATGGTCGAGGGCGGCTTCATTGGAGAAAACCAGCGACACGCCAACTCCATGGGCGGGACTATGCGCGGTCTCGGCGGCATGGCTAGTCGAGAGCAGGCCGAAATGATGGGCCGCTCAGAGATTGAGAAGATCGGCGGCTCGCTCTACGTCCGCCAGTCAGTTAGGGAGCAAGCACTCGGCTGGTACAGGCTCGCTATGAATCACAACTTCATCCAGGGTCGCCGTATGCGGAACGTCGCAGCCGTTGCCCTATATATGGCTGCTAGAAGGCAGCCAGATAATACCCTCATGCTCATGGACCTGGCGGAGAAGATCCAGGTCAATGTCTGGCAACTTGGAGACACATACAAGTCGTTTCTCGGCAAACTGAAGGAGGTGGATCCGGCACAGCTAGTGGGCAACACGGCTGTCCAGGAGATCGAGCCCCTGATGCTGAAGTACTGTCGGAAGCTCGAGTTTGGCGAAGATTCACACAGAGTCGCCCACGATGCTTGCAGTATTCTTCGACGCATGAGCCGCGACTGGATGGTGCAAGGCCGCCAACCCGCCGGGCTATGTGGTGCTTGTATCATTCTCGCTGCACGCATGAACAACTTCCGCCGGACCGTTCGAGAGGTCGTCTATGTGGTCAAGGTCGCCGATTCCACCATCAACTCCCGCCTGTACGAGTACAAGCAAACGCCAAGCTCGGCTTTAACTGTCAATCAATTCCGCGAATTCGGCGAGCGACTGAAAGTTACTGTGCAACCACCCGCCATCTGGAGACGCGAAAAGAAGGAGGAGCGCCGAGAGAAGCGGAAGGCAGCCGACTATGATCCCGACAGTGCAGCTACATTGGAGCAATCGGGCGATAGCGGGACAGAGGCTGGTCCGAGTACAGCCTCGTCCGCGCCAAAGAGAGCAAGTAAGAGACGCAGGGACAATAATGGTGCACCTCAAACCGTTGATGGACAGGGTGACTCCATCGGAAATGATGACTCCGCTCTTGACGGTAACGGCGAGGCTGTGCTCGAAAGCCTGAATGCCGCCATGGCAGAGGCATCAGATGGCAACCCGGAAGACGAGGCCTTCGTGATGCCCAAGAAGCGCGGGCGACCGAAGAAGCGAGATCGTGTTGTCATTGCGCCAGAAGACCTCGAGATCGAGCAAGAACTTGAGTCGGAAGTCACGCATACGATCAAGGACTGGGAGGTGACCTTCAAGGAAATACTCTCCGACGACAACCATCCCCTCTACAAGGCCACCGGCTGGACAGCGCAACAGATGGCGCGCGCACAGCTCGATCAGCGGGATGTGCCCGTCAACACATCTCCCGACATTGGAGAAGACGAGTTCGAAGATGATCTAGACGTGGCCAACTGTATCCTTGGTCCAGAGGAAGTCCGCATCAAAGAGCGCATTTGGGTCACTGAGAACGGAGACTGGCTTCGAGCTCAGCAGGTGAAGCTCTTGGAAGCGGAGCTAGAAGCTGCGCAGGACAAGCCCAAGAAACCCAAGCAGAAGCGCAAGCACCACCAAATGGGCGATGGCTCTGTGCTCGAAGGACAACCCGCGGCCAGCGCGGCCGAGGCGGCGCACAAGATGCTGAAGAAGCGCGGCAAAGCCTTCAGTAATCACCTCAACTATGACCGGCTCAACGCGCTCTTTAAGCCGCCGGGCTCGTCAGCCAGCTCCCCCTCTGCGGGTGGCAGTGGTCAAGGCGCTAGCCCGTCTGCAAGCCAGGTGCAGACGCCGCCGGTTACCCAGATCCAAGATGAGGATGCGGAGGGTGAGGAGGACGATGAAGAATACGAAGAGCCGCAGCAGGACATGGAGGACGAGGACTTGGAGCAGCAATATGCGTCGGATGAAGACGACTATGCCGCCAACTACGACGATGATTACTAGGCCTTTATGGTTGGATAAGGCATGTGATGGGAGCACGATATCGGTTCTTCTCCGCAACATTTTGTTTTCTTGTAAAGCTATTTCTGGGCACTTGCATTTCAGGGCGCAAAATGCTTGGGCATCTTGGGCATCGCTAGCCATCTCGTGACGGAGTTACGTTTGTTTGATCGAGCCTTGATAGTTATCTTGTTTTACGGCTCTCATAGGGTCTCTTTTGCGTAGATACCCAGCTTGATAGCAAGCGTAGACACGAACCGGACGTTTCATTTCCATTTGCATACATCACTGCAGAAGGAGCGCTTCGTTTTGGTTGTAGGGGAGGAATTCCCAACCCATGACTTGGATTGGTCCCTGCTTTCGTAACTCGTGAACATGCGATATCATGCTACCCTAAGTTTTGTGGTATATGCGAAAACCCCCTTTTCCAAACGCCAAGTCTATCATGATCTCAAATGCCTTGCTTTTCACAACCGCTGTCTAGCACATCTTGTACTGAGCCGAGCCTGACGATTGCCTGTGCATGTCGTCCGTCTCAAGCTGATATTGGATCTTGATGTCCAAATCACGATGGTTCTTGTCGCTCGGCCTGGTGTCGAGTGTGCCTGTGATGGACTCGCCCTCCTCGACTGTGAGCACGTCCTTGAGGTAGAACACGGTCTGTTTCCAGTGCGTGTACTTGGTGTGTGGGCCGGTCGAGAAGCGGATCGGCTTGTGGCATGCGGCGAACTCAATGTCGAACCATGCGATGACGGCGTGGACAAAGTCGCTGCGGCGGACCTTGAGCGAGAAGGGGCGGTTGAAGGCGAGGTCGGCGACGGTGCAGGTGTAGAGGTCGAGGGTGAGGACGGGTGAGGGGTCGGTGACGACGGCTTTGATGTCGACGGTGTCGACGAGGGGCTCGGTCATGGCGGTTTCTTTGAGAGGGGTGTAGTCGAAGCCCCAGACGTTGTCCCAGACTGTCATGGTTAGTGCCTGTCTTCCAAGCTTTCGATGTTAGTGACGTGAACGTACAGCCAATCTTCTCCTCCTTGTAATCGCCATCCTCAATACCAGCCATGAAGATGGTCGCCTTGTCTGGGAAGATCAAGCCGTCCTTGACCAGGTACTTGTCACGCGCATACAGGACAGTGTCCAACATGCTCTCGTAGAGAAGGAAGTATCCCATCCACTCTGATATTATGATGTCGACCTTGTCAAAGGGCAGTTTGACCTCCTCCATCTTGCCCTGGAGCAGCGTGATCTTGTCCGACATGCCGTTGCGCTCGACAATCTCGCGAGCCTTGTCGATGATGGTGGACATGTCGACGCCAATGACGTGCTTTGCGCCAGCCTTCACGGCGAACCTAGATGGCAAGTATCAGCGACTGCGCGCGGGGGCGGAGTGGAGGGTGCAGGGCGTTCGAACATGCTGAGGATGGATGTACCGCATCCGACATCGAGGACGACCTTGTCCTTGAACAGGTGCCCGTTCTGATAGATTGAGTCCCGGTAACTCTTAGTGCGGACCTCATCTTTCTGCGGCGCTTGTCAGCCTTCACTGCGGCGCGGTGTAGCTGCACAGCAACTGCAGTGCTGGATTGTACGCACCAGCATTTCCTCGTGGATGCCTGCAGATGCGCATTAGTACATACATCCCGACAATATGGCAGCTGGTACGGACCATGGTGGTTGTAGCTGCGCAAAGGATATCAGTAAACGCTCTGTCTATCCACTTGGCTCGTGAGGTGGTACCTGTTGAAGTAATGCGCCTCAGAGTGCGCCATGCCCGAGAGCGGGTCTGTCTTTGCGGCGTCGGCCTGGTTCGCCATGTTGACGATTGTTTGTTGTGAGGGGGGGAGAACGGACAAGGGGGGAGGATGAGGGAAGGATGAGACCTCGCGCTGCTGCCGCGACGAAAGTTCAGCGTCCAGAAATTTTGGGTTCCGTCGGCGGTCGCACAGACTGGCTCGGGAGGTTGCCCCGCTGTTACCACCGCCTAGCTGAAGCTAAGCCCGAACGAGCATCACATACAACTGAGTGTCTTATTTTGCAATTGTGCCTCAAGAATCGACTACGTAATAACATATTTGCTGTCCCTGTCGGCCATAAATGCATTGAATTAGGAAAGACAATCCCAAAGCACTTCAAACATATCAATTTTGCGAAAGTCAAACAGGGCGTACTGAGAGGGGTATATCATGCAGAAAGCAGAAACCGCCCTCGTCGTAGCGTCGTAAATCATGTAGTCATGAAAGCTTTTGTCGTCAAGTCGTGATAGCATCTCAACCAGTCGTGAGTCTCATCATGTCCCAGAGAAGAACTGGGTCCACACCACAGTTGAAGAGGTCACGGAGCCCATCAACGCCGGATTTTGATTCGATGGAAGATGTCCATGAGCTTTCGGGCATCTGAGCAAGGTCAGTAAGTTCCGCGCTGAAAGAAGTGTAGACACTTACCCTCTGGATCTGTGAACGTAAGCTGGTACCTGTTCGAAGGACCCTTGGGCACCCTGTAGGGATCACAGAACACATAGGGGTGCAGCTCGCGAAATTGGATCGTAGCCGCGCCGACACGTTTCATCCAGCCTCGTACACCGATGTACTGGGTGACAAAGGCCGTCCAGATCGGTATAGTCTTGAGTGGGCCACGACGCGCAGTGGCTTCGAAGCGGACGCAGCCCGAGTCGTCATCCTTGAAGATGCGAAATGCATGAAGGTACCTTGAGTCGGTGATTTGGCTAGCTCATCATCAACATAGGACAACACTGTATTAGTCTGCGAACTTACCCACTGAACTCCATCCTCTCCCCAGGGTCGAAAGCGTCCTCCAGCCCTTCGGCAATGCCATTCTCATCCTGACGCTTCATTGCAACAGCAGTGCAGTAGAACAGGACCATCCCTACAACATGTTAGATTTCGGACCGAGGCTCCAGTCATGTACGAGCACCTACTTTCATATAGGGTGAACCGCAACCTGGCCCACAGATCTAGTTGCCCATCCTTGCGGTTGACACGGCACAACTGCAGGCAGGATTCTGTGCGCAGAACCTTCAACCCGGTTAACGGGAAGCAGTATCGTAAGCGACGACCAGTGGATGGATCGTGTGTGAGGTAGAGTATGCGAGCACGGTTGTCCTCCGCTCTCCAATATAGCCGTACCCAAACATTGGTCGCCTCGAATGGCAACTCCAAGACTTTCTCAAATTCATCGCCCTCCAGCATCTCAATGACTCGAGGTTCATCTCTCCACAGACAAATACTGGGATCACCGAGGGTCTGAAGTGGTGTGGACGAATGACGACCGTCGAAGATCTTCATGGCCCAATGCGCCACCGGCTCTCCCGAGTCATTCGAGTGGTTTGAGTAGGTATGCGAGGAAGCTGACGAGTACGTGGGCGACGTTGGAATCTCGGGAACCGGGGGCGGTATGTATGGAATGTCACCAATGCCACCCCACGTAGGCGCCACAGGAGCTCGAGGTGGTGCTTGAACATGGTTGAAGTGAATATTGGGATATGTGGAGTAGCTATGCAGGTTCGGCCTGGGCGTCTTGGGAGGAGGTGGCATTGGGGTTTGGGCGTGGCCGCCATGATGACCATGCATCGACAATCTATTGAAGTAGGACTCGATCGGTTCCTGTTTCTTCAGTAACTTAGTGAGACGAACTCTGATCGAGTGAAGCTCTTCCTCGTCGTCCTCGCTACCAGCGCGTCAGCGAACAATCTTGTCTAGTCCATAGTTACTTACCCCTTCAGAGCGTCGTACATGCCCTGCAGATAGGATCTGAACAACTCCAGCCTCACAGGCAGGGATATGCCTTGTGCTTTCATGTCCGCAAGCGAGTCTTCCCACAGTACTGCATATGGCGGGGTGCCAGGAAAAGCTCCAGGAGCCAAACGGCTGTTCTTCTTCTTCTTACTAAACATGTCGTTGATATCGTCGAGCGTGTGGCCCAAGCTTGGAAGGCATATTTCCAGGTCTTTCAAGATTCGGCCTTGAAACCTTCCGTAGCGGGACAATTCGAGGGCCTCATGGAGCACATGAAGGGCATTGGATATAGCAAATAGCTCAGCGATGTCGCCTGTGATGTCTTTGCGATATTGCGGGATCTCGCCTAAGAAGACGTGCAGGCCCGAAGCGGTGTCCTCAGCCTCTTTAGCGTAATCAAGCAGTCGCCAGTCCATGGTGGATCGTGTGCCCGTCAGACTTCAGTCGAAAGCATGCGCTGCGAGACGCTTCTGTTCATGGGCTCAGAGGACAAAGAGAAGCAAGGAAAGAGGGACGTGTTGTGCAACAGGGCTGAGAAACGAACGTCCGGTGTAGAATGATGTTGCGCGCCTCGAGAGAGCCCGCTCTTGACGTGTTGCTGCAGCAGCAGGCCGCGTGAGGGAAGCCAATCGAAATATGCCGACGAAACCTCCTTATAAATCTGCACGGTATCCACAGCTGCTCTTTCTCTTTCGCGCGATTGCGTGTTTGACACTTCTGGCCCCCAAACTTGGACTTTGAACAATCCTTCCAAGCAGTGTCTGCGTAAAGGTGCGTCTTGCCGGGCGTAAGGTGCTAATTTGGGGGGAGCGGAAACGCCGCTCCGGCTTGGAACGGCTGGCGGGTTGCGCTGGCAAAGGCAACTGGAAGCCACAATTCTCCAATGTGTCTTGATCAGTGTTTGTCGAGATCAGATCGCCCAGATACTCTTAGCGATGGCATTATCGCGTGCATATCGCTAAAATAATATTCGGGTGCTGATTGTAGGGCTTCTGCCTGAATTAGCTCCACAGCGGCTCGGCCTAATTCTGGCTTGTAAGCAACTGGTGGTCAGTCAATCGGATCAAAGAGAGGAGAGAACAACATGATGAGGTCGTTGCCGCAGGCGGCATGAAGATGCACGACACGAACAGCTGTCAAGTCGCCGTAAGTTGAAGATAGACGGGTTGCATCATGCACCAGCTAGGCAACAACGACGTGCAGGATACCACGACTCTAGATTGAGCCAAGTGAGCAGACACAGGTTATCACTACGACATTGAAGGGAAAGAAGAATGAGCCATCAATCGGATGATGATCGAGTATATATGCTGAAACGTAAACCAGGGCTGCGCCTCACTTTTGTGCGCGCCTCCAAGATGGTGTGCCCAACCACCCTCAACATCTCCATTCTAGGCAGCAAATGTAATCACAGAGAATAGTAGTCTGGCTTAGCCTCGCCAGAAGCCTCACTGTGCTCGTCCACGTGACAGGTAGCGGCTCGGGCCTTGTCTCAGACGCGCAGTTGCAGCCTTCTGATCTATTTTCAGATCATGATGCCTGATTTGCAAGGCGCTCTTAGACTTCTTGTCCAGATGAGATATCTATCAATCACTTCCCCAATGCCTTCAGCCTCTCATCGACCAGCTTCGAGACCATCTTCTCCAGTATCGCGAATTCTCCGTTGGCGGACCCCTCGAAGTATCCCGCCACGCTCTTCTCCACGTATTTGCCGACTTGGTCAACCTCGACATTGACATCCTCGCCTTCTTTCTTGCTCGCTGTGACCACCTTCTCTTGCGTATAGGCGATCAGCATGACCTCCCACCAGCCCTCTGGGCCATCTTGCACCTTGGTGACGGTCAAGCTTGCGCCGTCAATGGTGACATATCCCTTCTCGACGATGTACCGCAGCACGGCTGGGTCCCGCGGCTTGAAGCGGAATGTGAGGGCGTTGCCGTCCGGTGTTACGGAGACAACCGTTGCGATGGTGTCCACATGCCCTTGTACGAAGTGTCCGCCCATGCGCGTGTCTGCAGAAACGGCGCGCTCGAGGTTGACTTTGGAGCCTTGCTTCAGCGAGCCCAAGTTGGTCCGCCGGAGTGTCTCGGGAGCACATCCAATCTTGAACGACGACCGGTCGAATTCGGTGACGGTAAGACACGTTCCTACATCTATAAGTCACGTGAACATGAAGTGTGTGCTTTCCACAAACCATTGACACTGATGCTGTCTCCAAGATGGACATCTCCAAGAATGTCCGCGCAGTCAGAAAGAGTCAATGACGTGCCGCCGCCTCCGGAGGCTGTCTTGTCGAGCTCCTCAAGGGCGGCAACAGCTAGCCAACATCAGCCGAGCTGCATTGATAGAGGCCGGTTTGGCACAGCTTACTGCCAATGGTTTCAACGAGGCCGGTAAACATGGTTATTCTGCACAAAGTGTGGTTGGAGCAGGAGCGATGGTGGGGTTCGGAAGCTAGTTGTGAGCCTCGGAATTGGACGTCGCCCTCGGAAACAAGCCGCGGGTAGCTTTGTCGCCGTCACTGCAACAATCATCAATTTGTCTCGATCGTGCTGGAAAATGGCGAGTATCGTCCTGAGAAGCTCAAGATATGCTCTGCAGACGTCCATCCGTCGCCCAGAATGCCATTGGCCCATGGGCAATTCCATAAGAAGAATAGCAACGACAGCACCAAGCGGAGATGCCTCCAATTTACCATTGGCCGGAATCAAGGTGTTGGACATGACTAGAGTTCTCGCCGGAGTACGTCGTAAAAGCCGGGACAAGAACCTTCAGCTAACATCAGCAAGCCATACTGCACACAAATCCTCGGAGATCTTGGGTACGCGACTGTACGGACCAACATCCGAGGTTGGCAAACCACATACATGCATTGACTATTGTTCAGAGCAGATGTGATCAAGATTGAGCATCCCACGAGAGGAGGCATGTCCAAGTCCCACCGCACAGTGTCGTGCAACATTGACGTTGGCCAGATGACACTCGAGCCTGGGGACCACCATATGCCAAATACACAGATGGCAAAGTAGGGCCTGGAGAAAGTGCATACTATCTTGGTGTAAGTTTCGAGCATTTCTCGATCCAGCAGCAGCAGGCTCAAGGAAATGCAGGTGAATCGTAACAAGCGATCCATGGGACTGTCGTTCCAGCACCCAGCGGGAGTGGACATTCTACATCGACTTGTAGCAGAGTGCGACGTGCTGGTAGAGAACTACCTACCTGGGTCACTTGCCAAGTATGCTATGGACTATGCTACAGTATCAAAGATCAACCCAAAGCTGGTGTACGCAAGTATAACAGGCTACGGACAGACAGGACCGTACAGCAACAGGGCTGGGTACGATGTTATGGTAGAAGCGTAAATCTTCCCGGAATATGACTAAATGAGATGCTGACGAGTGTCAGCGAGATGGGCCTGATGCATATCACCGGCGAAAGAGATGGCCCTCCAGTCAAGGTCGGTGTGGCGGTCACTGATCTCACAACTGGGCTATACACATCAAACTCAGTGATGGCAGCACTCTTGAATCGGATAAGGACGGGTAAGGGACAACATATTGACGTAGCACTTAGTGACTGCCAGGTTGCAACGCTTGCAAATATCGCCAGCTCAGTGCTCATCAGTGGTAAAAGAGACAGTGGGAGGTGGGGAACATCGCATCGTGAGCTTACCATCGTCAACGCATGGGCTGTGCTGACTTTCGTCAGCCTCAATTGTACCTTACAAGGCCTTCAAAACGTTCGATGGCGACATCCTGCTTGGCGGTGGCAACGACCGTCTGTATGGCATTATTTGTGAGCGTCTTGGGAAACCCGAGTGGGTGACAGACGACCGCTTCAAGACAAATGCTCTTCGAGTGCAGAACCGAGACACACTCGAAGATCTTATCGAGCAGGAGACGACGCAGAAAACAACCCAACAGTGGCTCGATATTCTGGAGGGCTGTGGTCTGCGTAAGCTCTGCCTGCGCCATCAATCAGGGTATTGCTAACAGAAACAGCTTATGCTGCAATCAACGACGTGCAAGATACGCTCAATCATGAACATGGTATGCTCCCTTTGTGTACGTTATGGTTATATTGTACTGAACATTGTTAGTCCTCGCTCGGGACATGGTCAAAGAAGTGGACCATCCTTCGTGTGGACCGATCAAACTTGTCAATACGCCAGTGAAATGGTCAGATTCGAAACCTGGTGTTCGTATGCCGCCGCCAACGCTCGGTCAACACACAGATGAGATCCTGTCCGATATGCTTGGAATGAGTGGAAGCGACATCGAAGAGCTGCGTGGCGAGGGCATCATTGCATAGGGTAGGGAAGGTCTGCGGTGACGAGGACAAGTGGTGTATCAAGTAGATGTTGTAGCTTCGACTATGTTTTCATACACGACAACTGTTTGGGTCCGTCCATCCCTCGGGTTCGTGATGGCCTGCAAGAGGCGCATGGCATGGCTCCTGCTTCGCGATTCGCTAGCGCCGATGGCACGGATCCACCCTGTTCGCTTGCGGCGAGCTCTTGCGATGATGCGCCGTCAATTGCTCTACCACAGCACCTGGTGAGTGCCATTGCAGCATTCTTACCCGGTAATTGTCGGTCGCGGAGCTTCCAAGATCAACATGAGCTCGTCACATGCGCCAAACGACCCGTCCGCCCCGAGCAATCGCCCGCCAAACGCAACGGGCGGCGCAGCTATGTCCGCAACTCCGCAATCGAATGTGCCCGCATGGTCAGCCCAAATGTCCATGTTTCCGGCAAACAGCAGCGCTGGAGCAGCTCCAAGCTTCCCGCAATTCTCGGCGTCTACAGCGGCTATTTTGGAGAGGCTCCAAGGCAGAGGAAACGGGCACTCGTCCGGGAGTGCAGCTTTCGAGGCCAAGAAAGCTGAGATCCTGCAGAACTACGTGACAAGCGACAAACTGCCGACACCGCCACCGATTACAGGCAGCGGGCGACGAGGAAGAGGCGGAAGGATAGGCACGCCGAGTACCCTGAAGGACGGAGCCAGTGCGTCACCTGCTGGTGGCTCGTCTGGGCGCGGGTCGGGTAGAGGGCGCGCACGAGGCCGTGGGGGGCGTGGCGGACGGGGAGGGAAGCGCAAGCGTGCTGGGAGTGATGAGGACGACGATGTCCGTATATGATGCATAATTATACGGTGGGGTTCTGACAAATTATAGGATGACGATAACTCCGACATCTCAGATTCGTACACCCCACTACCCACACGAACAAAGTCCGGGCGAAGCGTAAACAAGCCCGTCGCCTTCGTGCCAACTATTCCAGAGCCAACACACGGAGTCAAGAGGCGGAAGTCCACCAAGACTCTGCTAGCGGCAAAGTGCAAGACATGCCACCGAGATGTCGACCCGTCAAACAACCGCATAGTATTCTGCGATGCGTGTAGTACCGCGTATCACCAATACTGCCACTCCCCACCCATTAGCAACGAAGTTGTTACTGTCTTGGAGAAGGAGTGGTTGTGCGGACCATGTCAGCGATCGAAGGAGAGCGTCGTGGCCGGCTCGGAGGAGCTGGTCTCTGCTGAGGGCTTGTCGGTAGAGGAGGTAAGCGCTTTGTACCTCCTTCAGAAGGCTCAGTTCCTAACAATGTGCAGAAACGCGCATACTTTACAACTCTGCCACATGTCAAAGTAGTCAACCTGCTCCTCATGGCGACAATACGACATCCCGAACTCCCTGTCTTCCCTCCGAACGTCCAGAGCTTGATATCAGACATCAAGGCTCAACAACCACAACCACCTCCAGCACCTCAACGCTTCCCACAACCCCAATACCAACCACCATCAGCCTTCCAAAGCTCTCTGGTCTCTCCGCCAAATGGCCACACCCCGACAGGCCAAACACCGCACTCTCACAATTTCTCCTCACACTCCGACATGGATCCCTCGGAAGCTCAACTGCTCGGTGAGTCGCGAACCCAGGAGCCCCCATCACGACCAATCACGACGGACCTAGCAGGTCATCAGTACGAAGAAGATGATGGCTATGACACAGATCCACCTGCACATTACCCCAAGGCTGGTCATGGACTCATGAGGACATTACGACCCGAGAGTGAAGACCTGAATTGGCTCGTCGACGACAACTTTGAAGTCTTCAGTCACGGCTGGAAAGGCGATGGCACGGGCTTGGGTGCCGATGGGACGCTAGATGGAATGGGTGGCGGTCAAAAGGTGGTTTAGGATGCTGCCAAACGGGCGCGGGAGATTACTAAGGCTGAGAGCAGTGGGGACGAACTAAGCGAGATGGGAGAGAGTGATGTGGAGAAGCTGGCTGAAGAAGTCCTTGATGGTACCAAGCCAGGTGAGATGAGCGAAGACGTAGACGCGTCGTGTGAAGACGATGCGTAGCAGACCTTTGCTGAGGAGCGAAGGTGGGCCATTGAATCACTTGGCATAGCGAGTTGCCGTGCCCGGCGGACACACTCCGATGGCTTATGAAGAACACTTTTTCAGAAGCATGAGCGCGAAGCCAAGTCGAAAGTCGAAAGCGACGGTGGCATTCAAGGACTCAGAAGACATTATAAACAAACGTTAGGTATCTTGAAGCGCCAGCATCATCCCAATACGCCTTTAACACCACTCATGCAACCCTCATCCCATCATCTTAAATATCCTCAAGACCCAAAGTCCTCTCCGGATCCTCCCACTTCTTACTCTTAAGCACCCTCATCTTCTTCACCGGACTCGCACTCCTCCCCTGTGCCTCACGCTCACTAGCCTCCAACCTCGCCTTGAGCAACGCATTCTCGCGCTCCAACTCCTCAAGCCTATCCCTAAGCTCCGGATCCGGGTCTTCATACACCTTGACTTCATCCCGCATCTGCGCCTTAGTCGCCTTGATGACAACATCAATCTTACTGTCCAAGTGTGCCTGTTGGTTATCCTGCTCGTTGTCGAGCGCAGCCTGCCAGCGTCGACGTTCCTGATCCACAGCGCTTTCGAGCTCGTGGTAACACTCGTCGCGGATCTCTTGCTCCAGGTCGGCCATGTGGTCTTCGGCTGCGGCCCAGGAGTGCTCTGCTGCTTTTCTACGCGCGGTTTCTTCGGTGAGGCGGAGGGCGAAGATTTCGATTTCTTGTGTTAGACGCGCGATTTCGGCGTTGGCGAGTTCGAGTTCTTCGAGGACAGCGGACGGGGTGGTGCGCCCGGAGGATGTGGTTGTTCCGGGTAACTTGTGCGGGAGGTTGGAGAGGATGGTGGATGTTGTGGAGGGTATCCGGGGCACAGTGACTTCGCGGGCGAGAGCGGAATAGCGGAGGATCTGGGAGGTTGCGTTGAAGTCACTCTGGGGGTCGGCGGTGACAACCATGATGGACTTTTGCGGGTGGTGATTGTGGTGAGTCTGGCGTGTCGAGGATGGGAAGGAGTTTGAAAAGAGAAGTTCAGTGAGTTTGCATTGACGGAAGGGAACGATATTCTGATTTCATGTTAGTCTAACACTCCCAGTGGAGCTTTTTGTGGACGTACCTTCGACCCGTCTTGATTGTCAGACTGCATTTGCATGCACTGACCCAGATACATCAGCGACTCGTTGATCTTGCCGGCCTCAGCAAGTGTTGCACCTGCTGTCTTTGCATTTCGAGCACGCTCAGATCCAGCCAGGTCGACGATGGTCAGTGTGCTGCTTGACCACGGACCCTTCCGCTCTACATCCCGCTTCTTGACTTCAACGCAGAAGAAGCCGTGGCTTCGCGAGCTGACAGCATTACTTCCAGTGCCGGCAACCTTGCGCTCTGTGAGACCTGTCTCAAGCACCATCATCGCCTCCTCGAAGCTACCACAGATGATCTTTGTGAGACCAGCCACAACTTTTCGATCTGGGCTCTGCTCTGTGCTCTTGAACAACAGTGCGCGGCGCTTGACACTAGGGTGCTTATTCTTCATCGTATTCCCGCTCAGAAGATCGAATATGCGGTCATTATATACCTCGTACATTGAGATGACGATGGCGTATTCAGCGCTCGGATCGGTTGGAGTTACAACATCGGCGACAGAAGGTGTCTGCGGCAGTGTCGATGGCCGCGGGATTCTATTCGATTTTGAGGTTCCGCCCATCGAGAATATACTGCAGTCCTTTTTGTTGGGTGAGTGCGTTTTCGCTATAGATCGGCAAATGCTCGAGAGAGCGCCATTGACAGGACGAATGGAATGAATGCCTGCACTTGGGCGGCTGGGGAAAGAGGCTTGAAGTGCCCGATACAGATCTCTACCAGCCACTATACGAGCGGGGAAGGAGGGTTGGACAGGTGATGACGGAGACATGTTAGGTAGGAGGTCTTACGAGATGTTGAAATCATAGACTTACCGGCATGGGAGTTTGCGCTCGCGAGGGGAAGCGTTCTGACTGGTTGTCTCCATACATGGAGTCGAGAAAGGCGGTTGCGGTGTACATGTGCGCCTCGGAGACGTCCGCAGCAGCGAGCGATGAGAAAGCTGGCGCACCATAGAAGGATTGCACCAGTCTTTCTTCGCAGCTCTGGAAGAGCACGTCAAGCGACATCTGAACTAGGCCGCGCTGCGATTTGGTACCGAGAATTGTGTGACTCTGTGTCCATGTAAGCACGATGGTGGGTATCTACTACGAGATAATAAGCACCTTCCCAGATCCTGTGACACCAAGTGTGGCTAATAATCCGTCTCGTCCATGGTGACCTGGAGCACCCAGCACGCCCTCGATCATGGGCACAATGCCTGTGCTGTCGAAAAGCTCCTTCTGCTGTGCATCTTCCTCAAAGACGCGTGTAAACGCAAATCGCTCTATCGCTCGCTTGCGGTTGTCATTTGTAGGGGGCTTAATGGTGATGTGTGTCGGGTGGTGTCCTTCGCCATCTTCGACCGTGAGGAAGCGCGCATTGGCGGAATGTGACGGGCGCAGACGGAGGAAGACATCAAAGAGCGCACTTGAAGGTCGTGCAGGAGGCTCCATAGTCATTTTGCGTGTCTCGGGAGCGAATGCTAGTTGAAAGGTAGTCTGGACTGATATTCCGAGATTGTGGGGAGCAGCTCGTGCGTGTCCGTCAACACATCCCGCGCGCCGTTGCCAGAAGCAACCACTTCGCGCTATGACGCCACCTCCAGGCCATTTTCAACAACCCCAAAGTACTCACTCATCGCGATTCACTATTGGATTCTCCAGAGTCTGAAATTGCACAAACAGTTGCCAATACCCGAGAGCCACATGTAAACCGAAGTATGGAAAAGACCATCGATATCCCGCGTCTCGAAACGATTCAAACAGCATCCGTTGCCCAAATCTATGCGACCATCTACAGAGATTTCCAGAAACCTCAATGACGAATTACATCAAAGCCACATCTGCACCGGCCGCAATTGACAACTTCAGGCGTATGAGGAACTTGACAAAGTCACCAGTCCTGCAACAACCCAAAACACATGAACTCCTGTGGCCCATCGTCTTTGTCACATAGAGGACATCTTACCCTTCGAGCAGCGTCTGGAGTCGGATTTGAGCTATGCTGTAAGTTCGAAGTCACGCATTGCATGTTATGATGCGAGCTCCATGCCCGGTGAAGAGCGCCTGGATCCCACGGCCTCCTGTCATCAAAGCCCATGGCTTGGTATTATACAGAATATGTCTGGAGTCGCTCTACTTTTGCGGTGCAGCGCACCATCCTCGAGAAGACTTGGGAATCAATACTACCTTTAAGACTCTCCTGTCCCCAACAACTGGGTTAGTCACGAACATTGTAATTGACTGGAGGCCCGACTATGTCGCATCTCATGGTCTCTATCCCAGTTGATGGCGAATGACTGTGTAAGGAAGGTTTACGCTTCCTGTCGCAGTGCTTTAGGGTGCGCGAGAAAAGTATGCAACGCCATGCAGGTAATACTAAGAAAAGCACACATATGCGAGTAAGCATCCAGTGCGATTTCGATCCAGCAGTACACATTCAGGATGACGCATGGGGAAGCCGCGGCTGACGGGTAGCACTCGGGATGCCAAACTTCTCGACCATCCCTTGGTAAACATGGTGGTAACACCATGTGGACCTAGTTTCGGGCCTCCCTGAGCACTCGGTAAGGGCTACAGTGAATGCTACATGTCATCGACTGTCCTACAGGCCAGTTTCAGCGCCATCGACGTATGGGTCTGCTTTTGGTCAACGCACATGTTGATGTAGGACTAATACTCTACCTATGAACACACCCCTTGAATACGACAGCTGCACGACGTCTTGGAGCTCGGTGTTCCTTTAAGATCACATCGATCGGTCGTCTCCGATCCAACACCCATAACGGCAAGTCGAAAGTTCAGCCAGTTACCATATTAGCCAGACTTGTGCGTTTCCGGCCTGTCCCTCGAGACCATGCTGGCGCACATGGATTTCCCCGTCGCGTGGTCCGAGTCAAAGTTTGGGCGCTTGGTCACGACTTCCTTGTCCTCATCGACACGCGGTCCTGTTTTAGTTAGTGCGGAGGGTTGAGGTCCATCCCTTTGGGTTAAAGAACATTCCCCGCCACTATCAATCTCCACACCCACATCATGCAAACATCCTCGGAAAACACAATTGTGTGATATTCTTCTCCTGCTATTGAAGTTCAATGCTGGGTACTTGCGGCCACAAATCCTATAAGACACGACCTAAAAGGTGTCACTAACATACGATGCCAGCCCGGGGTGAGCTTCAGGCGATCGGCGGACGAAGTTCTGACGAACAGATGAAATGTCCCACCCAGTTCATGTTCATCGATTCGAGCAATGGCGGGGTCAATGCGAAACCAGACAAGGTCGTCCGATCTTTTGTGATGAAATCAGCCCGGAACAAGAAGTCGTGGAGTACTCGGCCCAAGAGTCCCAAGATGGAGCAGCCTTCCGAAAAGAAGCAACGACGAAGATCCTCATCACGGAAATACAGTGTCATGGAACCGAGCTCCAGCTCTGATGGTCTAACACGACTGAAGTGTACCACAAGCCCAGTACCATGGGACAATCGATCGCCGGCATCACCACACAGCAGCAGAAGCGATAGCATCTTCTCATGTCACAGTGGCATATGGACGTGTGAAAGTCCCTTGTCAAGCCTCACAAGTCCATCCCTAGAGTATGAGAGTGGAGAAGACGTTTTCAATTTCTCTAAACCACGGCAAATAAAGTCGCCACGGCAAGAGACCTTTGACGCAAGAGCTCTGCATCCATTCGACTGCTTAGTGGTCACTTTAGACACCAAGGCACAGCGCCTGCTTCACCAATGTAAGTCCACTGTTATTTGCGCAGAATAGTGTGCTGACGAATTTGCTCAGTTGTCGAGGCTGCCTCCACCCGTTTAATTCCTATAGACCTCTACAGATCGTCTGAAAAAACTGCCCTAGCCTGGGCCACTGCCTGTATCCAAAGCCCGATAGGCTCGCCTTTCATCTATGCTGCACTCACATCGTCCTCTCGAGCGGCCCAACTCGATTCCGAAGCGTACAAATGGCGTGCAATGTCAGAGGTCAACGCGTTACTCGCAAACCCTCGGACAAGCACCAGTGATGTCACTATTGCAGCTGTCCTAATGCTGCTTGCCATCGAAGAGGCTGATCTTGCCGATCCGAAACGGAAAGGTGATGATCGTAGGTGTAGTATGTCGGTGAACGAAGCGCATCACAATGGACTGAGAACGATGCTTAGGCAAAGAGGGGGACTTGCTGCATTGAGTGGAAACAGGTGCCTGCAGGTGTGCTTGTTGATGTGAGTCTGCTAGTACCAATCCTCTCTCACAACCATGTGCGCAGGCTTATCATTTGTTATCTCGCTGACAAACTTCGTCAGGCATAGCATCGCGCAAAGCATCACGACCTTCAGACAGCCTTACGCTGTCCTTGTTGATGCTAACGGGCATATTGAGGACTACACTGTTTCTACAAACCAGTCACCGCGCGCGTTCACGAACGTACTACAAGCGTTCCGCGAGCTCGGCGTTGCCAGATCACTCCTCAAGATTCTTTTTGCTGTAACTGCATTTACCACAGACTTGGAAAGTTGGTACGAAGTCGGCACCTGCACTATTGACGCTCTCGATTTGCAGAAACATGCTAGCCTGCTGATGTATCGGCTGCTTGACTGGTATCAAAACAACGACCACGAACGGACGGACGAACTCTCCCCAATGGATTCCGTAAATCAAAGCGTTTGCCTAGCAACTCTGATCTTTCTAGTGAACGCAACCGAGCCGAATGCTGCCGCGTTCGGTCCCCGCCTGTCCAAGGCAGTCATCAAGCTCCGCCAATCCCTCGAACGAGCTCCTTCGTTGCAATGGAGTAAAGCGCCAAGCATTCTCTTCTGGGTGTTAACAATGGGGGCGCTGGGTACTAGCAGTCTGAAGAAGGGACACAGAAGACCACGTTCTGAGCCTGAGCTCGTCTTCTTCGAGCAATACATCAAATCAGTATTCGCAGGTAACTGTCTTGATCAGCCCATATCCGTTGAACAGATACTGGACGGGATGCGAACGTGTCTTTGGATTCCATCCATTTTTGACGAGCGCGTCAAATCGCTTTGGATGTACCTGGAGTTATACGAGTCTTGGCCCTTGGAATCCGAGGATGCGAACTGTAGCGAAGGAGAGCAAACGGTGGAAGAAGAGTATGCGCTCGGCAAATCGACCACTTTGAGATTTTTCACTATGGATACGAGCGTATCTGGAAGGCCTTCATTATCTAGATGAGCAACAGACTAGCATCAAGGAGCGACCTTGGTACGTGATATGTCAACCTACGCATGCGATCAAGTTAGTGTTATTGATATAACCTCGCAATTGTGGTCGTCCGTGCATACACCCACAGATGTAAGATCCCAACATGGTATCGCATGTTATAACCTTCAGCAGTGACAAGGACTCATGTCACGATGGCTAGCTTCCGCATTTGCAGCAAACCATTTACTGTGCGACTCGCTTCACGAAACTCTTACCATCCAATATCTGACCTAGCGAAGCAGTTGACCACACCTTTCACATGTTCGGCAAAAGGGCCCGGTGTTCACATGGATGCATTCGTTGTTCGTGCCAAGCTAGGTTGAACTTACTACAGACCCAGTTCAAAAATTCTCATCGCAATTCTTTGACACTGTATAGATCCCGCAAGCATTTTTCTGGCGGTCAGTAAGCATCTGACACTACCAGATCAAACACGACTCAGCTCTAGCTCCTAGCTACCTTTTAGCTGCAGAGCCGCATCCAAGCCACAGCCAGCCGCATGGTGGAAATTGCGTGCATAACGCTTCGGCAAGCCAAGCAATCCGCTTCATCAAGTGCGCCTCAACACCAGCGCCCAATTTTTCACGATGTGAGGCGCGGCATGTCCGAAGCTCGCACGAGCCCATGCAGATTCAATGGTGTGATCAGTCAATCTAATCCATTTGGCAAAGGCCGCAGGTCCTTTCGTATCCGGCAAGGCTAGGCGGAAAATTCTCCGCGCAGAGGTTTTACGAGTCTTTATCATGAGGTTTTGTTCCGGATGATGGGGCCAGGGCACAAAACGGTTTGCGCTAGGAAAAGTCTTCCGAAGGGTTTTCTTTGAAAGACGTTTTCAGGGTCATGTTGGCTGCGTGCATGTGTCAGTTGCCTCGGTGCGGATAAACGCGAGGTGGAAAGACCCACATGACCGACGACCCTGTGAATTCGAAAAGCTCGAGTCGCTAAGCGGGAGCGTTGAACCGACGGACGATCGGATTATCAAACAAGTGACATCTGGAGCTGGAAAGAGGGTGAGATGGCGACGAGATGGCGTGTGACGCGCGCTTTGCGGCTTGTTGTGGGGCTCATATGGTTATCGAAAGCGCAACTCGACCGGTACAGCCGTCGGCTCACGAAGTCTCCATGTCCGACAAGGCTGTTGCTCGACCTGATGCCTGTATTAGACAGACCCTGCGAAGGATGTGAGGATGTCCTGAGATTATCGTGAGAGAGCACAGCTCAGGTTGGCCTGATTTCCTTACCCGCGACTCCCGTCACGGCGAGATCTAGACATGATCGGCATGCAGAATACTCCTTTCGGGACCTTGTTCGATCACTGATCTCGATGCACACTCGCAGCTCGCACTCGTGAACCAAGATACCAGGAAATATTCCCGGAGACCACTTGGTTGAAGTTGATTCTATCGCGTCATGACGTTCGTCTTTTACACGGGGCGGCGGGTATGTTTGCATCATTGAAGCTTGCATTCATGGCCAGAATCGAGACTTCGCGCTCCGTGGGGTGCGATGGTGCGAGAGATCTTCAGAGCGCGATGCGAAACTTTGGACCAGCAACGTCTATCGCTTGGCCATATGCGGTAACACAACGAGCATACGGCCGAACACAGGAGCGGGGAGAAGTAGTCAGATCGTCATCAATAGAGCTTAATTGGTATGAGACATGGCTGCTGATGTACACCTGATAAGGGCTCCAAGACCTTAATCCCGTTGGATATCCCCGCATTTTGACAAACAGGGCATCTTACTGGCATTCTTGGGCGTAAGCAGGCCTCCATTACTCATCATGTTCCCAAAGAAGGCAGCCATCGTGCCAACGTTAGTACCGAGCGACTGAAGATGTGGAGATTCAGCGCTGAGTGAGATATGTGCTCAAAAGGCCGTATAACATCAGCAACGTTTTACTATCGCTTGGGATAGATAATTGGAATTTGCGACAATGTTGAGCCACGTTGAGACACACCAGGGGCTCAACACAAGCGACATTGAGCTGTTGGCGCGGCGACCGCTTCAGTGGTCCGATTGCTGAATATGGCTGCCTGACGCCTAGTCATATTCCATTTGGAGTAATATTGCAACGAACGAGGCGTTGCTGGGGAGGTTGTGGGCCGGAACAACACACTGTGATGAAGTGGCATGACCAGCGCATCAAACACCAGTGCAACAGCTTGTCGAAACAATCTCGTTTATCAGATGCAATTGGAGGACGAGTTCCGCGCCTCATTTTGAATACGCTCCGGGCTAAGCATTGCAAACAAATATGCACGATACGTGTTGTTTCACCAGCTTGTCGGTGAGCGAAACGCGCTCCACCAGGAATCCTCTGCCACCTGTGCCGCGACTCTCGCGCATGAAAGGGGATAGCAACAACATTTCAAGCGTGAAACGCGCACTCCAACTACGCCTTGCTAAGGCGTCGGGCTTTGAGAGTGATGTCTGGGTCTTGCTTCGGATATAAACTCGATGATCTACTTCAATCAGTGCAGGTAATGCGAGCCGACATGCGTGTTTCGAGACGAGCCAGCGAAACCGCACAGCAGCGCTGGGGTAAAGCGTGGAGAATCAAGGATCGGCATTGTGATTATCATCCTCAATATCTGCCAGCGTGGGGAGGAAAGTCGCGGGAGTCCATGCTCGTGCGAGACGTGAGGGACGAGAGTGTGCTGCTCGTGGTCCAGAACTTCATCAGCTGGACCATCAGCTCTCCTGATGGCTTCTCACGATAATTGCACAGAGGTGCGTCTGACACGGCATCATCAACTTGCGATCATCCGTCCAACTGAGGCCGCGTTTCGACCGAGCGGAGAGGACGTGACCATGATCATCCATCCCGCTCCTGACAGTTCCGATCGGACACACCCAAACCCCGAGCTCCTGCGGGAGGGCTGGGCAGGCGTTGCAGGGCTCTCGGGCAACGACAGTCGAGGACGCCGAGGTGACCGGCGCTCTGCGGCAGCAGATAGGCATGCTGTGCATACGCCATACTTCAGGCAGAATTTCTTGGTCACCTGGCGTTTCGCAGGCAGTGCGATTAGTGTACGCAATCCGCTTCGCAATGCCTCGTCAATATGCGAGGACGCGAGGCGGGCCCTGATGGCTTTTTGACGAGATTGCGACTTGACCGGTGGATGCTTCTCTTGGGGGTTGGATTGCGAGGAGGATGGCACAGCCATGCAAGGGTGCGTGCGGCAGCCGCGCCGCGTGCCTGTCCGGCTCTCTGGATCGATGTGATCCGCCAGGGTCTGTCGCACTGGCCCGCCAAAAGTCGGTCAACTTCAAAAAACTGGCCATGCATCTGTGACTGTGCGGAAATCTCGCATAATCTCGCGGGACAAGCTCTGAAGCACTAGAGCATCCGCTCGAAAGGGTTTGCAGGTGCATTGAAGCTCTCGAGCTATGCGGTGGGTTCCGATAGTTGCAGTGTGGTGCTCATGACCTGCTGGTTGATTAGCATGCAGCATGCGTCGATAACAAGCATCACATGAGAAAATGGCACAATTTGGCTTGGTGTTATGATCATGTTCGATTTCCTAGCTGAGGCGGGAGTCTCGACCAGCTATTCGGGAGAACTCATACCGCTTGTTCGACCAATTTCCACAAAAAGATTCCCCTCATAAAATGTCCCTCCAGTAGATCTGAGTAGAGTTGCCTCGTAGTGCACTTCGTAACTTCCATACCGCGCTGCGGTGTATCCCAACAAAAGAAACATCGGATATAATGCTCGCTGAAAAGGACTCGCTCGCTAAAATGCTGTATCAAAAATCATAAGGTCGAAAGGTTTTGGCCTAATAACTTGTGATGAGCGGAGCGGAGTCCATGAACAGTGGCTGATCATCCATGACATGTGTTTGTTGCTTTGCGTAGAAGGATGTTGTGAGCATTGCCTCCTTCTCCGAGAATTCGAGGGTAGAGTTAGGTGGTGACGCAGGCGGCGACTCGTCATCAGAATCCTCTTCGTAGGTGAGTTCAGGTGGTGATTGTATTTGCGATGGGACGCGAGTGAGAGCAAGATCTGAGTCATCCTCCATGTCGTCGTAGAACTCCTCCTCATCCTCGTCAATCTCCATTGTGGAGATCTGAACTGGTGCCTGAGCGATGCGGCGGGGCAATGGGACCATGTCGAAGTCGTCCTCACACTCAGACTCTGAGTCTGAGTCGTCATCCTCGTCCTCCTCAGCGATGCTGTCGGCCCACTGAATATGTCGGGGCTCCTCAGCCTTGGAGGCCTTGGCCATTGTCTGGTTGAACCATGCTTCTTGCTGGCGTTCGGCGTCTTGGAGTTCGATCATGAGGCTGTCGAGGAGGTTGGCGTGACCAACGAGAAGGCGGAGGTTGTGGTCGGCTCTGCAAGCCTCTTTACCCAGCTTCGAGCGGGCGGAGGCAGCGATGTAGTAGGTTTGGGTGAGAGACATCTTCTGCTTCTTCTGTGGTGGTGAAGAGACGAAGTGTGAGCGGGCAGTCTCAGCCGAGATGGGCTCAAAGGAAGTTTGAATGCGGAGATGGGATGCGGAAGGCATCTTGTTGTGT
>TARA_R110002003_G_scaffold197_9_pt1 | contig 47330 bp, 44 predicted proteins | sample TARA_R110002003 | Tara Oceans TARA_R110002003 (sample SAMEA4396441) | marine metagenome | biome: Westerlies Biome; feature: [SRF] surface water layer (ENVO:00010504); material: water (ENVO:00002006), including particulate matter (ENVO:01000060) such as... | depth 5 m | reverse complement strand
AAAGTGTTGCCTTCGTTATGCTTGTGCTCTTCGCTATAAGAAAGGTTAAGTAAGATAGCTAATGCTCTGTCTAGTAAAGCGTGCTACTAATAGTAAAATAATATCAGGTTTGCGGTATAGTTCGGCCCTTTTCGAGAACTGCCCTTACTTAAGAGTGCATATTCCTAAACCCTATTTACGTTAAAATAGAGTATACTATAATGCTCCGCGGGTATTATGTGCGCGATTTGATACATTTAGGCACCTATAACGACACACTTCCCTCCGTCCCGCGTTCTTACTTGCTTTTTCGCAGCTTCTAGGGTCCTCGCAGCCGTATCGACTAGGTCGGTGTGTTCACGTCAAATTCTTGGCCATGTACGTGCAGCATCGTAGAACGTCCGCTCGTGTGAGGAGTAGAGGAGACATTAGGTACTAGTATATCAAACCTTGGGGCTGCGTCTGCCTGCCTTGAACAGGCGTCATCAGTCTCACGTGCAGAGAATCAGAAGAACGAATTGAAGAGTGCATCATGTCCATTCAGATGAGTGGTGCTGCTACCGTCGCGTGACTTGTCAAGTCCACTGGACGGTGATCCCACTGGTGGTGAAAGGCTGGCCGCATAGTAATGTCTTTGACCAGAGCTTGCCGCAACCATCGGAGCTTTCCGAGGTCCTGGGCGGTTCACGATCCGCAAGTTCCTTCATCTCAGTACCTGTGAGATAGAAAAGAGAACCTCAGGGCCGACGAAGCGTTGTTACTGACAAAGAGAAAACTCAAGTCTTGAAAGTCACGACACGGTCGTGCCGACGTCTCGAAATCTCACAAACATGGTGTAAATCACGATACACTTCACCAAAGCTTACCAATCTCAAGGTCGTTGTGCGGAGCCGATCGCAAAGCGAACACTGAAGATGGGCGTAGCTCATCTTGTCCTCTTGTAGTGTCGGCGGAACCTACCTTCAAACCTACTCATCAAGGCCAAATCAGATAATCCTGACTTCAAGCCATCTACTCACTCACCTGCACCTAATGCACCTTTCCACAGACGTGAAGACGCCTGCCCACAAGCACGCTCACCATGCCCCAAAGGCACCAAAACGCCGTCGCTTGCGTCCGACCCGCGACTCGAACACCGGCCCCCCAGCGGGGCAAAAAAAGTGGACTTAATATACAGCACGGGAGACTCAAGGTTAACTCGACCGTGGTGCATGCCCCTGCCGCCCTGTACACAGTTAGTGATAGACTCTAGAATTTAATGATTTATATACCCCGAGAAATAGTTGTGAGGCTGTAGGTGCAGATCGGGGTGGGAGGGGTGTTGTGTTGGGGGGCGTTGTGTGGGCAACGGAGAGGGGGCTGGGAGCTTGTGGGCCGCGCTTTTGGGACTTCACCGTGGACTTGCGGCGTGTGGGGAGACGGTGTGCAGACGGGTGGTGGGAGGGGCATATGGCTGGGTGCTGAGAGGGCACTGTGGTCTGATGGGCCTTGCAGCATCCTGCTCTCTGGTGCCATCCGGCACATTGGGCTTTCGAGATAGCTGGGCTTGTGCTTCAAGAGTTGGCACTTGGGTAGCCAATCTTACTCTCAAAGCATATAGCATGCATGCTCGCCTCGTCTCAGATGCATTCCCATCCTTGGATCGGGATGGCTCCTGACAAGAGCAGCTCTATAGCCTGGACACTGGCACGGCATTCTGCATCGCTCATCGTATGGCCGACAGCTTGCCGGCAATATCTGCGCCGTCCCATGCATAGCCACTGCGGTCGCTGATCTGCACATTGAGATTGCACAGTCGCAAGCCATCTTACACACATTATACGATCGCAGCTTGCGGAGGTGCAGATGAACCTCCTGACACTGCGATCTTGTTCTGCAGCAAAGATTTACTCTCGCGCTCTCTTTGCATGTACGTGCATCCCTTAGCCAGGGCTGCGCATCCTGCTGCCGGGCTGCTTGGTGTTCTGGCGGCATATTTCGTAAGTTCGGCGACGATCAATAAGTCCCGCTCGAGTTCCATCACCGTCACCACAACACCCCACCACGCCGCAACACCACCACAAAGATGCATCTTTGGAGCGCGGCCACTGTTTATACCATTTCTGGTATATTGATGAGAGTAGCAGTAAGTTTTGAAGCTGTAGAGACCTGGCCCGCAGCCTCAGGAGCTCAAACATTCGACCAACGAAGGCAGGCATGGGCGGCCCATCCACGCCGACTGCACAAGAGCAGCAGCGAGACTAGCATTGAAAACAGCGGCACCTGCACAGCCCATCGTCGCCGGGTGTTTGGCTGAGTACAGAGTGCGCGTCGAGAATGTTTGCGCGCCACCTCCGGCGCAGACAAAGGATGCCACTGACCGACGTGCAGAGATGGAGTTTGCAACACCAGCAACAGATGGCTCAGCCTAACAGTTGCAACACTTCTCCGGCGGCGAAGACCATCGCCTGCGCACCCGGCAGACATGCGTTGCCGTCGGGCATGTGGCTCTTGAACGCGCTCCTAACGTTCGCCGCGGAGGCGAGCCAGAGAAACGACGAGACTCACGAGGTAAGACACCCACAGAACCTAATGCCACTCTTGATTTGACTTGACAGCGCCTTAGGACGAGCGCTTTCGCGCCTTGCATTGCTGCGGTGCCGCCGCGAGCACAAGCAGTATCCGCGCAGAGCTCTTGGGCCCTCTACAGCGCCTTCATGCATTCTACGCAGTCGCAGTGCTCGATTGCATGTGCGACGGCCTCTTGCGTAGACTCGCTACATGCCAGTCTTCTTCCGCAACGGCCGGCGAGTATCTTGACGTTCCTTCCTCTAGTTGGAGGCGATGGCGGCATGGCTGACAGGCGAGGACTCTAGACACCATATTGCAGCCTCTCATTGCCGTAAAAACATCACCGCCCTCCCACTCGACGACCGCCACCTTCTTTCCTCAAGCCTGCCCCACCTTCGCGAACGTCGCCGACCGACCGAGTACGAATAATTGGTAATAACATACTGAGGACGGAATGGTGCAACAGAACACAGAGAGCCAGGGTCATGGCAGGGATGTATGACAGCCTTTGACAGGATATGGGTGGGCCACAAAGGAAGACGAATGAGCTCCAGTGCGCGCGAGGCTTGGACCGGATGGCAACAGAACCGCACCCTGGGGAGACAAGTGCTCAGTCTACTGAGCCATGCTGAGAACTCATGATGGTTGGCACCCCCCTTCTTCGTCCGCCTGACTCTGACTTCAGATCACGACAGACCCGCACATGCAGCCTGTGCGTGCAATACACGCCACTCAGAGTCGGCCGCGGCCGCAGAAATAGCGCCCGAAATCAGCCATCTTACGATCCCCCGATCTTGAAAGATGCCGGGTCTGGCAGGCCTGGTGCCTTGGAAGATGAGTATGTCGCATTGAATCGCGAACCGTATGACTGAAGACGCATGTCGGACACTAGACCTCAACGCCGCAGCGTGCAGCGCGACATTTCGATACCGCAAGGAATCTGTCACATCACCGGTCCTCAAGCCGCCCAGCTCTTGCTCCGCCATCGAACGGCCCAATCATATGCAACCGTGCATCGAACGACCGAGCTGGTAATAACATACTGAGGATGGAAGGACATGCGGCGTGCTGGAGTGCAAGAAGAAACGACTCTGCACGATCGCAATGTGTTGAACACCAGGACATTCGATGTGTCGGGATGGGAATCGAAGAAGAACATTGACATGGAAGAGGTGGGACTAGAAGTCGGCACCCCTGAGTTCTCACATCGGAGGAAGCCGCGCTCATCCGTTCTTGCCACCTGCACCCGAACCGGGTAGGTGCATCCGATGTGCTACCACCGACATCGCTAGCGACACCACCACCGTGGATCCTCAACATCAGAAAAGCGCACAAGATATGAGTTGTATGGCACAAGTCAGTGCTGCGGCGCTGCGATGGTATGCTCATCGATCAGATGCTGCATCGCGTAGACGATCTGACAGCGACCGCGCATGGCGGCGTCTCCAACACGACACCTTGAGATTGCCGCAGCTCTACGCGACTTCTGAGCACAAAACTCGGATGAGGTGAACACAACTGTTTGTCGGCGATTTGCGACGGGTTGCGCAAGTTGCATCTTCAGACGACCAACATTCTTCAGCAAGGCGAGCTTGAAGACGCCCTCCTCAAGCATCAATGGCCCTACTCTCGGATAACCTGAACAGCGACGTCTCTGATCGCTACGATTACGCGATCCCATAGGCTCATTGCATGGTCACTACCACGCTCGGCACAGCGGCCACTCTTGCTCGGTACACTTGGTGACTTGGTCAGAGCCATGACTAAGGCAGGGTCGATTGAGGCGACTGGGCTCGACACAGGCATGTCGATTGATAGCTTATCCTTTGAGGAAACCCTCCCATACCAGTATAGCAGAGGGAGGTCCGCGAAACGGTGGCGATTCGACTGTGGCATCCTCCGCTTGGGACAACACCTCGCCCGAGCAGACTCAGCACAACAAACGCTACCCAACACTCCGCGTGGACTGAACTCTTCGAACACGTTGGGTGCGACAGGCCAGTCCAGGATATGGCTGGCATCCATGGCGTTTGACTGATGCAGCGACAGCATCTCCCCATCACGACGAACGGCCGAAGTGATGACCCGAACGCAGCCGACCAGACACAATGACCTTGAGATGATCACCATCCATTAAGGTCGTCGCCAACTTCAACCTGAAGCCCTTGGTTCTGACATAACTCGGGTAAAGATGCCACATGGTCATCTCGCAAGCGACACTCGTGCACGACCTGGTGCATCCGACGACACAGCTAGAAAGGGGAGCATCCGCTCGTATGACCTTCACACTTCCTCGAGACATTTCGCGAGATCAACGACAACTATTCGGACGATCTCGCCTCTTGATGGCAGGTGCAGCAAGCCTTTCGAAAGGACGACTCGATCCCGATGAGCCACCACCGGACTGGGTCGGTTGCGACAAGCCTCGATTCCAGCATTGAAAGCACACTTTCAGTAGGGAACTTGGGCGGTAGAAGCACACATCCTCATCGCCGCGTTTGAAAAGTCGTCGTTGGGAGTATCGATATTAGGCCGACCTTCTCGTTGACTTGGCAGCTTCAGAAGTCTGCCTTACAACATGGCCAGCAATGCCGTGTGATGCTTTCGGCTTTGCTTCACATCGGCCATGTCTTGGGCAGCTGTGGATCCGCAGGCACTATCGGCTTTCTGGTCGAGGTAAAGTACGACCACCGTCCAGTCGGGCAGAACACCACCAGTTCTGTGTCATGTATGGAGACGCCACCACAAGCTTTCGAATGCTCTAATGCCGCCATGGCTTCACAGCATCGAAGTGCTCAACAACTCTTCTCCATGCGGTTCCGATCTTTGCCGATATGAGATGGGGACGGACATGCCCCAAAGGCAGTGCGAAGCGACGCACAGTCAACTCCACCATTGAGCAGCAGCGCCTCAAGCGCCCTCTGATAACACTTCATTTTTCGCCGCATGTTCGCGTCGCAGAACTTCGAGGGTCGACACGGTGGAACGTTCAACAATATCGGAAGGTCGTGGGGACCGCAGCTCACCAACTACGGCTCTCAGTCGATCCGGGGGTGGTGTCGACGAAACAACCCATGATCGGTCAAGGGCGATGACAACTTTTCGCCATGTATAATCCTCTTCGACGAGGTTATGAGAGTGGACCGTCGACGAACAACAACGAAAACTTCGACGTCGGCGTCCAGCCTGTAGCCGATCGACTTTCGGGCCAATCATCTTCTTGGAAGCTGGAACACGTCGACTTCAGGCTTCAGATGCCTCGTGTCGGAAGGAACAACTCAGATCCCAGACACGGTAGAAGTCGACCAGCATGTCGACGAAATTGTCGACTGGAAGTTGTTCAGCTGACTTTCACCAACTCGTCATCACACAGCCCACACACCAACCACCCACAGACCGAACCCTCACCACCCACAATCTCCGCATCACCACTCGACATCACACGTCGCATCCACACGGCTGCATTGGCTCAGATCTCCAGGGACCGCACCGACATCAGCCGACTTATGGTGCTTTGTGGATCTCCAAACCAGTTCCCAGCGGCTGATGTACATGATGCATGTGGTATGGACGGCTAAGAGTCGCCCGAAATGGATGGATTGGTGCTGCGATCTTTGTGCTTGGTGGATGAAGTGCCGATGCGAGTGATGAGCAGATGATTGTGTCTAGAGAGGCACGCAATCGAAGTAGCTGCCATCGCTCTCACACAGTCGATTCAACCGCAAGCGGGAGATATCGAAGAGGCCCCGAGATTGACGACAGCTACTTCGACTGCGTGGGTCTGTGTTAGGCTGATGTGCTTCATGCACACACATCGAGCTAAGTACCCGCTGAACGTCTAGTCTTACCTATTGTTAATTCTTGGACAGAAGTTAGTGAGCCATTCGGTCTGTCCTACCGAGGAGGATGAGTTGTAGGGTAGGATCGAGTAAACTCGTCCCAAACTGCGGACTATGGCGACCAAAATCTGACTCTGAACCTCCTCGTGGTGGCGCCGGGCGTCTCTTCGGAGACGGCGAATCAGAGCAGTAGGCACTAGCAGAACTAGGCGCCTTAGGCATGCCTCCCGCCGCTGATCAAGCCAAACCTCATCAGCCGAAAACGCTGCCTCTGCAGATAGGGCAGGAAAAGAGTGGTTACACCCGGTGTATGTTCCCAGACTCTTTCTGAAAGCACTGTAGACTGACCTTTGTAGTCGCTCGACCAGATAAGAGAGCTAGGTGTAAGTTGCTGTTCTGTTGAAGGAAAGACTGAGCTGACTGTGATAAAGTTTCGGGAGGAAAGACATGGAAGTGTAAGATGAGTCGAAAGCGTACGTCGTACAGACGTGACGACAAGGAGACATGGGAAGGGTGATACTTGGCCTGTCATCCGAACTACAAGGAGGATGTGCCGTGGTATGGTCCAGGTAAGTGGATGCGCGATGATCCAAAAGTGGTAGCAATTGCTGACAGAACATAGGTCAAGCAGCTGCCGCACACCAAGCATGCCAGTCCGGCAAAGGAGGTCCTGATTCCGAAGGCCTCTTGGCAAGATGCCCTCATCCGGCTGTCATTTCTTAGGCGCGGCGACATCGTCCACGGTAGTCCGCAGCGAGTTGCCAATTCCCAATGTTTACCCATCTTGGCTGTCCCTATCATGTGTCTCCTTATGTGGGTGGCGGTGAGCTAACATTGCGCGCAAGGTAATCGAGTCAGAGGGATGTATTCGAGGCCGTGGCCTGCCTTCGAGGGCTATTGACAGTGACAGGTCTGGTGCGCCACGTTAGAGCTGCTCATTGCCGCCGCCTGTGCAAGAAGCCATTCCAAACTCACCAAGGAAGGACATGCCCGCAGCCCTGTCGTCAACATAGCGGTCACCCAAAGCCGCCGCGGTTGTCCAATGTCTGCAGTAGATTGGCAGCTGCAAACTTGAAACGAGGATGGTGTGTTTGAGAGTCGAATCGCGACCCCGCCACCTCCGCTAATGCCTTCGACGACCGGCACACGACGCTTTCTCGTTGTAGCGAGCTCGAGGGCGAGGCAAGCATCGAGTAGGGTTTCTCGACGTCTCCGTCGACAGGGTTTGAGGTGAGGCGGCGAGTGCGAGGTCGATCGTGGTATTGAGCGTTCGGAGCTCAGGCTCGCCCCTGCAAGCGCGAGCAACCGAAGCGGTACCTAGTGAGTATGGTGAGTCTCTCCTCCCTGGAGACGAGCCCATCGAGCTCGCATGGCCGCAGTTGCTAGGGTGAGTTCATTCTGGGGTAAGGGTGGTGGTGTTGGAGAAGAGGGGAGAGGGAGGGAGAGAGCTCCAACGTGCTCGGACCCCCACCAGCATGGTACAGCAAGAGCCTCCCCTCAAACACAGCACGACCATTGACGCTCAATCTTACTGCAAATCGGTCGCGGAGTATCATAGCACCCAGGAGATGGTCCTCATCGAGTATCACAGCATGAAGACAATGCTACAACTCCTCGCAGCGACACGACAGGAGCAGCCGCCTGGCTCGGAGGTGGGGTTAGTTTGTTCCGGCCGCGACAGCGTTGGTTCTACAACGACAACATCGAGATACCTCATCCGCGCGCCTGGACGTTCAAGACAGGCCTAAGATGCACGCCTAATGCTTCTGAAACCCCGAGGTACTGTGATGCGTGGCAGCAGCTTGCGCAGGACAGGTAGGTAGAGAGAAGGAACGTAAAGGCCGACAACATGAGGAGCCGTCGCCGCGACGACCGCAGGTACATGCAGCACGAACATCACCAAGGCACAACGACTGCGAAGGGTTTCAGCGAATGAATCAATCGCAGAGACAGGTCGAGTGCATGCGGAAAAGGGGGCGACAAGTCTGTGCTTACACCAGACCCGAGGACTTGCATTCACGCCAGGCGAGCTCATAGCTCCGACTGCCTAGGTAAGGGACAACGATCTCAACGACCCAATCGCTCTCTCCGGAGTACGATATCTTTTCTACCTTTACCTCAACTCACTTATCATGTAATCGCAATGTCGCCCAGAAGTAATATCAGTAGTCCGGCTCGACAAGCAAGTCCAGATCAGCCAGGCACATCTTCTACAATATTCGGAAGAAGTACGCCGCTCGATGTTGCTCCGACGAAGTCAGCCCGTCTCAGACCAACTCGGAACCCTTATCATTGTCCTACCAGCCCCTACAGCTGCTGTCATTTATTGGCGCAACAGAGGGAGAACATTGAATCGAGGATCGAGTAGATCGGGTCATAGCATTCGTTGCTTATTAGCCATAGCCCTTCAGCCTCCTGATGCGACATCACGCAGCATCTAAGAGACTCATCGACTGTAATTTCCTCAGGAGGTGATCATCCAACTCTACCCCAAACGCCTTGCAGTTGGGGCCGCTTGCAATTTGCCAGTCAGCAGACCTTCGATCGTAGAATGCTGAACTTATGAAGATTTCCCGACGACGCCATGCCGAGACTTGAACTCATCATCCCAATGTAAGACACAATGACAGGGCGATTTGTCGAGATCACACGCATAAAAGAGCTATCATACAGTTGTGTCGTCGTCTGTTGCTCAACGATAATGGAACTCATTTACCACAATCGGCAATAACTTACAGCAATCCTGTACGCCGACCTCCGTTACCGTCTTCCAAGACGTGTCTCGAGCATGGATTACAATCATGTAGTACTTGCGCATACATACACGCATGCAGCCCAATCTCTGATTTGTCAGCTTACGTATCTTGTAGGGCGCGGTCACGTTGTTTCGTGTTCCTTACTACATCGAATACGAGACGCGAACCCCGCGTTCCAAGGCTGGCTGACCAATTGTGCTACTACAACACAGCTATCTTAAGATAAAGTGAACCCCTCATATCTAGCCTACGCATCTTGATTCATACATTTCTATACAATGGCGTCTGTTCACCATGACGTTGTAACTCTCACGGCGCACTGCCTCTGCAAAGCCAACACTTTCACTGACCAGGTGCTGAAATCCCAACTTCCCATCCAAGCCTACATCTGCCATTGCGACTCTTGCCGCCATGTAACGGGCGCGCTTTACTCGGCTGATCTACGCTGGCCCACGCCCCGCGCAGAAGTGGACGTATCGAAGCTCAAGGTCTTCCATCATTTCCCTTCCATCGACGTCCTCTTCTGTCCCACATGCTCTACACCCATGTTCTTCGCCGATCGCAAAGACAAGGACCGACTCCTGGGCGTTTTTTCCGGAGTACTAGCGAACCTGGACGTGGACTTGATCGAGTTCGACAATCACATCTTCGTCGACGACACCAAAGACGGCGGTGCTAGCGTATGGCTTCGACACAACGCCAACGGCTCCGAAATCAAGCGCTTCAAGCTCGACGATCGACGTAACGACCCGAAAGAGCTTCCTGTCGATTGGCAGCCGGAACAAAGTCCCAGCGGCTACGAGAAGAAGACGGACGCCGCAGTGCCCATCCGCTGTAAATGCAAAGGCATCGACTTCGTCCTGCATCCTGGCGACTACACAGGAGTCGACCCAGCCAAGCTACCATTTCACATCGACCCCGTGACGCACAAGTCGCTGGCCGGTTTCTGCGGCTGCGATTCCTGCCGTCTCCAGTGCGGCGTCGACGTGATGCACTGGACGTACGCAGAGATGAAACACCTCTCCTTCAGCAAGGGCTCCAATTCCTTCCCCAGCAATGCCAGCACGCTTAAGAAACTCGTCGATGCACAAGATCCCGCGCTAGGTACGCTAGCGTACTATTCTTCCCGCGAGGATGTCGAGCGCTATTTCTGCAGCAATTGCTCCGCCTGCGTCTTCTATACTAACGCCCTGCGGCCGGAGATCATTGACCTTGCGATCGGCTTGCTTGAAGCAGCGGACGGGGCGAGAGCGGAGAGTCTGCTGTCGTGGACGTATGGTGCGAGGATCGGGCACCATGAGGATGCGGAAGGTGGATGGCGTGGGAAGCTATTCGAGAGCATTGAGAAAGACGCGGAGGAGTATAGGATTCAGAGAAAGTACCCGAAGAACTACCAGCGGCTTGCGAAGGATGAGAATGGCGGGAGGACGCCGGAGCGATGATATTTCGGCAATGAGATTTAACAGATGCTCCTGATATCGTCCACCATCTTTGCAGCAGCGTATTATGAAGCAATAGCAGCTCTTGAGATCTACAACAATAGAAACATGGACGTGTTGACTGCTAAATCGCCGCTGAAAGTAGACAGCATATATCCTCCTCAAGCTAGCACCATTGGCGCCACACTCAATGAGGGCCCACACCCTACCCTTTCGGGATTGATCGAGGGATTTGAACCCTGGTGGGATTGCTGCTTGTGTTGTGGTGGTGATGTGGTGGTGATGGAGAAGGGCCGTAGCCCGCATGACTTGGGCTTCATTCAGCCCTCAAGAGCCTCGTCAAGGAGGAACTTCGCCCTCCCGTGCGCCGCCGCCAAACGGTCTTCATCCTCCGCCAGGCCGTCCAGATCTATGGCTCCGTAGAGCAGGGGCTTCGCGCGGTGCCAGTAGCCGCCGAAGCGGTCGACGGCGGCGTCGAGGGTCGCGTCGAGATCCCCCTCGGAGACCTCGGCCCCGTTGTCGACCGCCGGGATGGTGAAGTTTTCGAGGTAGTCCTCGAAGCGCTGCCACCAGCACTCGTCTTCGTCGTGGCCATACTGGCCGATGGAGAAGTCGGCCGCGAAAGTCTGGCCGCCCGGCAGCGTGAGCTTGAAGAGGGCGTGGAGCGGCCGCTCCTTCTTCTCGCCGGCGCGGAACATGACGATTTTGGCCCTGGGCCGCACCCGCACAAGGTCTACCGATACATGGAGCTCTGAGACACAGGGATGTAAGTACGTGATCAAGAAAATAAATGTCTGGGGGCCGGGATTTGTCCCACTCTTGAGTTGCTCCTTCATCTCGTCCTTGGCCAACCAAAGGCTCACACCACACAGGTTCGTCCTCGTCCATCCTCTTGCGCAGAGGTCCGGGAAATTGGCGACCCTGATGCTGCTTGTCAGGCCCGCATCTGCCTGCACGTCGTAGGCCTTTTCGCAACCGGCAACAACTTCTCCCGCCTCACTGAAGGCCTCCACGTTGCCGTGGGGGCACATATCAGCAGCTGCGAAGAAGAGTTGCCGGTGCACGTTTGCGATGGCTTTGGCGGCGGCTTCGTCCTCGCCTGGTGAGGGAGGAGGGGAGGGGACGTTGGCGGGCGGCGGACTTGGGCTTGCCGAGGGCGCGGAGTCGTCTTCGTACTGGCCCTGTGGCCTTCGAGTTGGGTATGGGCCCTTTCGGGCAGAGCCAGACATCCTGCTGGCAGGTTCTCTGGGCATGGGTATGTGTGGGATCTGGTGGTCTGGAATTGAAGCTGCTGAGGGGTTTTGGCTCCATGGTCAAACGCCGGTGAAGGAGTCGGTCCGTGCTTTTGGCGGTATTGTGGGAGGATATTGTGGCCTTCACCTTCGAATATTGCGGAATTGCACTAGGAAAAGACATTGGAATAGACACTGAGATTATGAGAAGGATGGGTATACCCGAAAGTGCTCAAACAAGTACAACCTTCAGTCGAATGGTATCAGTGTGATTGCAGCATCTGACAGCTCGTCGTGCTGCAACGTTTCTCCAAGACTTAGACGCTGAAAATACCCAGAGTACTGTCTCTGCATTATACCTTAATGACCTTCATCACGTCAAACAGGCCAACCTTCTGTCTGTCTGACATTCCGTCTTTCAGCAGGCCAGTCACATCTTCCCCCTTCCGCCCTCTCTGATTGCTCACAAGTGTGACGCCGCTCTTTTCAAATTCGCATGTCCGTCCTGTGGTACCAGAGAACCATATTTTGACTCCATTCCAGTTTCCTTTGGCCAGCAGATTGGTGCCGTAAGCAGTGGCCCATGGTGCGTCCACTTGCCAGGGCTCGAGAGCAGCGTCGAGGTCAGGTGCGAAGGAGGTGATAACGACCACGTCTCGTGGCGGAGATGGTGCTGGGGCTGCGCCGCCTGCTGTTGCCGGCGACGGCTGCATTTTCTTCAGTTCCTCGAGAAGCCATTTGTAGTCCCGCTTGTGCTCCGAGTTGTGTTGTTTGATATCCCAGTCCTTGATTCCCTTCTCCTCATCGAACTCCGAGATTTTCCTCATTATAGCGGCCGTGTCGGATTCGGGGATTTTACTCCAGAGTGTGCAGCCAAGTAGTGTGATGTTGGTGTTGGGAACGTCTGATCGGGTTTCGTAGAGAACCTCTAGTCGGCCTTTCGTAACGGGGTCTTGCTCCATCTTGTGCGCTAATTGCAGCCCCTCCATCCAGCCTATACCGTGGAACTCAAGGGCGCCTAGGACGAGGTACACCTTTTCGTGCAAGTTACACCGCCGGACAAGGAAAGAGAGATAGTCGTCATAGTCGACAAGACGCCCAATGTTGCCGCCGAGAATCAGGAACGGTGCAGCGACCGGAATGTGGAATGTGAGATATTGCGACTCGTGGTCCAAATGGAGATCGGAAAGAACCTGGAACTGCGTCTTTGGCCCCGCGAACATCTGCGTCACTTTTTTTAAATTATCCTGGAGAAAATCCATGGCCACCGGTCTAGGGACTTCACGGGCGCGTGGGAATGTATTCACGTAACCTCGAATCCTGAGATGTGCCGCGCCGGTTTTGAATTAGGGTATTGGGTAGTCGATGGACGCGAGGAAGGAAGATTAGAGCGTAGAACCTCAAAGATGAGAATAATGAAAGGAGAAATTGACTGGAGGAAATCGGACTGCGCGAAAGGCGGCCAGGCCCATCCTTATACGTCTAAGCTGACACCAGCGCCCCAAACCTCCGACGCGCAGGATCGAGGCGAGCTGAACCTCAGCCGAGCGGGTGACGGGACACCATGTACAGCCTCACGAAGGATGAGGCTGCTTCGAGATCTTCGACAAGCATTTCACTTGGGACTCATCGGTCTCTGTCATTGGCTGTGCGTACTCCCACGCGACGGTGTGCTGCTGTGAGGCGTGGCTGTGGTTGAATGGCGTCCTGGGTGGGCTGAAATTAGACTTGCGCTTGGCTGAACTGGGATGGCGCGGCAAGGGTCGACTTGGCTCTTTCCTCCCCTCCCAGTTCCGTCATCTTTCTATTCACCGCATCTCGAAGACTTCCTTCTTCAATCTTAAAGACCGCGATGCGCATTCGAAAACCGCTGCACTCCATGACTTGCCTGGACATGTGTCGTCCGGCGGCAGGCATGCTACGCCACTGGCCAATCGACCCGGGCTGACGCGACGGTGGACGAAGATCACAGCATCGCCAGATAGCAGCACTGGTTGGATCAAGTCTGTACTCGTCGTAGACACCGGCGGCACTACCGAGCCATATATGCTAGAAGCTTTCTGCTTACTGGAAGGATTGTCGCCAACACAGCAACAATAGCCTGTGAAGCCACCACATCAATACTCCCCTGCTCGCAAAAGCGTAGGACGAGAGGTGGTCGAATGCCATGCAACCATGAAGGTTCGAACAATGGCGAAAATCGTAATGGCGTGCAGCGTCGCTAAGCGCGAATCATTCACGCTGTCACACCTCGACTCTCAGTCCAGTAATCTCAACTTCCAGAATCCGGCTCTCCGGTCCTTCAAGTACTGCACGCGGCCTGCAGGCTTCATTTTCGTACCGGCATCATGCAGGCTGGTCCTTGCAATACTGATGTATCCAGGGTTCTTCCAATGAATTCTTTACGTTATCCGGCTAAATGGTATCAACACCTCCATCAGCTGCAGCTTACTGTGTGGTAAACACGATAGAGCACGAGAAGTCAGCATTCTGATCGTCTGCTTTTACAATCTTGCCATCCCATTAATACTCTCAGGACCGATCAGGGACCTTCGGCTCCGCATCGCGCACGTCCCTAGCGCGGCAAGGGCACGGTCTTGACCATCTCATTTGGACTGCATATATCAAGATCTCGGTCGTGTATGAGGCTGAAGATGCAATTTATCTCGGTCACACCATTGACGGCTTGATATTGCGTAGCGCCGATCTACTCTGCTGAACCAGGAACAGGCAGAGCCGGGACATCTAAGAATAGCGACCACCTGTTTGACAGGTTGGTCGTACGAGGTGAGTAAATTGCATGCATACAGACTTCGGATCGGACCTTTTGACCGCTCGAAGGATCAATCGACGCAGTGTAGTCAGGAGCTTGGCCGATGATCCAGATGCTTGACTAGAAGCGAACCCTAACGACGCTCCCAGCCTACTCTGGGTTAGTCGCTCCACAAGTCGAGGCCGAATAGCAAGAACATCGCAGTGACATCCGCAGTCTACCACGCAACAAACCGACTCGCATGTCATCAATACCTGAGGTCGCTTGGCTACATTGTACGACTTTCCAGATACAGGCACCAGGCTGCAGTAGCAATATACCTCACGTATTACAGAACCATTCCATAGGAGTCTGGTACCTCGTATTCGCTCCCCATTGCCCAGGCTCCCATCACTCAGGACCTCTGGAGCTGGCTGGACCAATCATATATGGCGCATTCCACTGCTTGGCTGTCAGCTCTTATCAGGCTATGGGCGTCAAACACGCGGAAAGATACCACAAAAGTGCCGTCAGCCATGAAGCGCGCGGAGATGCAGCCGGACACCGTGCCTAGAAGGCGACGGAGTATTCTTGAAAGACATATGCGCGCTGCAGAACTCTCGTGTTCATCTATGTGGTCGCTCCAGTCTCTCGAGGGCGAAGTTTGCCCGTCTGCCAATCTAATCCACCTCGTAAGTACAGTCTAGGCTCGAGGAAATACCTCTGAGACCTGAAGCCACGAGCCTGTGGTAAGTCTATAAGATGCGGTAACGTTCGCTGTGGTTCATTTCCCATCCTCAAGTCGTTCTATTCATCTTGCCACTCGTTCACTTTTCTTTCCGTCAAGATGAAGACCCTCTCCTACTTCAGCTATGCGCTCCTTGCGTGTGCACCCCTCATCGAGGCTCACCCAGGAATGGGTGAGAAGTTGATGTATGAGATGAAGCGTGCCGCCAACAAAGAAAAGCGAGCAGCTGCCAAAGAGCTCATCGGCGATCTCGCCACTCTCGCTGACTCCAAGCTCACCACCATCGGCAAAGACATCAAGGCCATCCTCCTCGACCAAAAGAACGCCGAATCCTCTGAACGTGATGCAGCCATTCCCGTCGGAGCCATTGGCAGCGCCGCCTGCAAGGCCGACCTGTGCTGCCACTGGAAGTGGCTCGCATACGAGATGACAGCCAAGTTCAACGGCACATCAGGGCGCTGCAACAAGTTCGCCAGACAAGCCGTCCGTCTCGGCTTTCATGATGCAGGTGTCTGGTCCAAAACAAGTGGCTACGGCGGCGCCGACGGCAGCATCCTCCTCTCCAACGAAATGACACGCACCGACAATAACGGCCTATCCGCCATCGCTGACCAGACCAAGAACTGGTATACCAAGTACAACCAATACGGCATGTCCATGGCCGACATCATCCAGTTCGGCGCCAACGTCGCCACCGTCGTGTGCCCGCTCGGCCCACGCATCCGCTCCTTCGTCGGCCGCAAAGACAACAGCAAAGCCGGCCCAACCGGCCTTCTTCCCGGCGAGAAGGACTCGGCTGCGACACTGCTCGCGCTGTTCAGCGCAAAGACGATCGACGCGCACGACCTCGTTGCGCTGGTCGGCGCACACACAACCTCCCAGCAGCACTTCGTCGACACGACCCGCGACGGCGATCCCCAGGACACGACGCCGGGCGTCTGGGACGTCGCCTTCTACCCGCAGACAACGAACAATCCGCCCCCACGCGTGCTCAAGTTCCAGAGCGACATCAATCTGTCCAAGGACTCGGCGACGATTACCGAGTGGCAGGAGTTCAGCGATCGGAACGCCGGGCAGAATCATTGGAATGAGGTATATTTCCCTGCCCCTACTTATCCCCCTGCCCCTTTTCGCCCTCCCTCATTGCTTCCCCGCCCGTGGAAATCCAATGCTGATATTTTGTGTGTGAATAGGACTACGCAAAAGCATACACGCGCCTCTCGCTCCTCGGCGTCTCCAACATCAACGACCTGCAAGAATGCACAAAGGTCCTGCCCGTCATGCGCACGAGCTTTGTCAACGAGGATCAGGTTATTTTGGATCGTTGGCTGCAGGGCGAGTTTGATCAGTTGAATAATTTGGTCGATGATGCGATTCAACTTACGGGCGTGGTTAGTGGTTAGATGCGTAGGTAGATATACCCCAGAGTTAGTTTGGTAGATGGGGAGGGGGGAATGCATATTGTTTGTCTTCAACAAGCTTGAGTATTGGGCTTTGGTGATGCGTACAGTGTGCTTTGAAGGGATTGAGCTAACGCAGTGTACGTGATATCGTCGCCTTGGAGTTATGCGTATATTCGTCGGACTCTCGGGATGGTTTTGCAGATATCTTACGTCCTAGTGATGCGCTTCAAGCGACGAGAGCTACTCAACAACTCATCGCCGACAGTCATGGTATTCCATTTATCTCTCTCTCCGAGTTTACGGCAAGTGAAAGCACGCTCACTCACCCTCATCGCCCAGCCGTCCGTTTGCGCAGCGCCCGCCTCCAACCCGCGCACTCACCATGACTCCCTCGCCTACCCGTCGCGCAAAAGTCGTCATATCATACACCCACACACCTCCTCATCATCGCCTCAACACCTCCCCTCAACCGACGCCTCAACTTCTCCAGCAAATCCAACCTCAACCACCAAATGGCGCCCCCGGACAGCGCACCAAACCCCCCACCCCACCTCTTCCGCACGCTCAAAATCCCTCTCCCCAACAACGCACCTCTGCCTCCCCCGCGTCCTCCCCTCCACCTCCTCCTCCTCCGCCCTCTCCTCCACCCCATCCCCCACCACAACCCAACCCCTCTCCGCGTTCACGCGCCTCCCCACCCCCCGTCTGCACCAACAAACCCCCCTCCAGCAACACGCCCCCGCCACCGCACTCCTCCGTGCCATCACCGCCAACGGCACCAGCGCACTACACAACACCCAACCCGCGCTGCTCCCCGCCCTCGTCATCGTGCGCACAGCCACACAGCCCGCGCATCTCCGCGCCGAACTCGACATCCTCGCGCACCTGCACGCGGAGCGCGAGGGCAGCACGTTGCACATCGGGCCCGTGGCGCTGCGCGCGCAATTGACCGGCTCCGCGGAGTCGAGCTGGGTGTGCTACGCGCCCGTGTTTGGGCCGACGTTGCGGGAGCTAGGTGAAGTCGTGGCTGCGCGGGGGAGTTCGCAGTTTTACCTTCCGAGCTGGTTTCTCGCGCACGTATTTTTGCAGCTGGTTGCGGGGCTGGAGTTCCTCGCTGCTGCGGGCGTGGCTGGCGGGGGAATTAGGGCGGAGACGGTGGTTGTGAGTTTATATCCGCGGGGGATGCATTATCGGTATCGGGGGTATCCGGATGTGGTGCTTGCTGATTTCTCCGCGGCGACGCGGGGCGGCGAGACGGACGACGGGGGGGAGGGGGATGTGCGGGGGTCGTTGGAGCTGATGGTGGAGGCGGTGAGTCGGTGGAGTGATTCGGCGCCGTTTATTGGCAAGGCGACGGTGGATGGGGTGGTGGAGACGGATGAGCCGTTGTTGCTGATGATGCAGAGTGTGAGGGAGTTGCTGGCAGCGGAGAAGGGGGTGAGTTTGGGGGAGGTGCGCATGCGGTTTGGGGCGACGCTGGAGCGGCTGAGACATGAGGGGCCACAGCATATTCCTTGGACGTTGTTCAAAGTGCTGCATTCGGACCTGGCGACGGAGGAAGAGTTTGAGCGCGCATTGCGCGAGCCGACGGTGCTCAAGTTTGAGACTAGGTTGGAGGAGGCGGCGAAGATTCTTGCTGGGGAGCCGGTGGTGGCGGGACCTGGCGGCTGTGTGGGAATGAAGACGAAGAGGATTATGGTGGCCAAGTTTACGACTAAGAAAGAGGATTACGCGAAGATTGTGGGAATGCGAGTACGAGATGAAGACATGGAGATGACTGATGCGGACGCGGAAGGAGAGGAGGTAGAGGAGATGGAGATGTAGGGCATGATCATGAGCTGGACACCAGCACCATTGGCACCAAGGTCCTTCGAGAAGCCAGCGCAGATTGGAGTGGAAAACTGAGGGTATACTGAAGAAGGCGGGGAAGGGACAGGAGCGTAAGGTATTCCGCTACTATAACTGTCAGCCTCGCGACGCCGCCGCATCATAATGATCATATCTCTATCAACCCAAGCATTCACAACCACTCTTTTGGCACGGCTCTTTCTGACCACGTCCGCTCGCTCTCCCACGCCAGCCAATCTGATCTTGTTGTCGGCAGCAGTCCCATTCCGTTCACCTTCCAAATTCCCAGCCCCAACATGAGCAGATTGCACAGAATGTAGACAATCTTGACGCCAATCAAGCGGCCCGAAGTGCCGGGCGTCTCGTATGGTGCGAATGCGCGCTGGATGCCCAGGACGGCCATGATCGGTGACTTGAACAGGGTGAAGACCATGAAGATGGAGAAGATCTGGAGGGTGTTGCCCGTCATGTACATGCCTGTTCGCGTGTTAGCGCCTGTCTTGGTCGTGGCTTCCTGATGTGAAGTATGACGCACCGAACGCGTTCATGGGCAGCTGCTTTGCGGGGGCAATGGCGACCTCCCACGCCTTCTTCATCTTGAGCGTGTCCATCTCCTCGGTCGTCGGCGGCTTCCGTGCGGTCTTGGACGACTGTGCGCGCTCCTTCTTCGTCATGGACGCCGTGTAGCCCGGCGGGTCAGAGAGCGATGGGTTCTTCGGTTTGGCCGGCGGGGAGTTGAGGTCAACGACCCATTGCGGGGGCGGCGGAGGTGCGGTCGACATTCCGGGAGTTTTATGGACGTCTGTAGTCGCGACCCCCTTGTGGTGTATTTTATGGTGTCTTCGGTTGTGGTGTTGGTGATATGTAGTCGTGTTGCAGCAGCTGTAGTGAATCCACTTCGGTCAGCCTTGGCGGATGCACGTTCCCCTTCCGCAGCACCTCCGCCGTGTCTCCAAAAGTTCCCAGACACATTCAGGGTCCTCAATTCACTCTCCCCATATCGCTGACGACCACCGTTACGGCCCCGATATGCGCGACACCACATAAGCCACAACGCGCGATTCGCCCAATCGCCACTCTGCCATACTCCCCCAGTCGCGGCAAGGAGGGGCGCTAGCCGGCCGGAGAGGGGACGATATCTTGGGTGTGCTACCGCAGGCACATGCAGTGAGGCCAGCCTGCTCAGCTGCCACGCGACTTAGATAGCCCAAAATGAGCCAGGGCGGCCAGGATGCGAAGCTCTTCGCGAGGGTACGTCTGCTCTCCTTGTGTCCACCACCCACCCCGTCGCATCGACTGCGCATGCCACCACCCTCCGCATGTTCTCCCCGTACCTGCCGTATCTTGATCGCAACCTGAACCCCAGGCGGCGCACCAATGTAGCAGAGGTACAGCCCTCGCACGCGACGATGCCATGATGTTTCTCCCATATACCTTCGACAGCGGTCGCTTACAAGCTCTCCGCACTCCACAGGGCAAGGTCGCGGAGCTCCGTCTCGAGCTGAACAGCGGCGGCAAGAAGGACAAGAACTTCTCCGCCAAGAAGACGGCGCTCAAGAAGATTGTCGCCAACATGACCATGAGCAACAATGACATGGTCGCACTGTTTCCAGACATTGTTGGCTGCATGCACATCCCGAGCCTGGAGATCAAGAAGATGTGGGTAGTAGATGGGAGCGTGTGGAAGGAGCAACGCTGACCACGGCAGGTGCTTCTTGTATCTGGTCAACTATGCCAGGATAAAACCTGACATCGCGCTCAAGGCGCTGCCCATTATCCAGGAAGACATGCACGACAACAACCCGCTAGTACGAGCGCTTGCGCTGCGGACCATGTCATACGTCCACGTCCGCGAATTCGTCGAAGCGACCGTACCCCACCTGAAGAACCTCCTCAAAGACTCGGATCCATACGTGCGCAAGACAGCGGCATTCTGTGTTGCAAAGCTCTACGACCACGACAGGCATCTGGTGGAGAGCTCGGATCTGATCGACAGGCTGAATGGCATGCTGCGGGACGAGAATCCTACAGTTGTGTCAAGCGCACTGGCTGGCTTGATGGACATCTGGGAACGAAGCGAGAACATCAAGCTTACCATCGACTACGCAAGCGCCTCCAAGATTGTCTCCATATTACCGGACTGCTCAGAATGGGGCCAGACGTACATCCTGGAAGCCATGATGAACTACGTCCCGCAAGACACAGCAGAAGCCGCCCTCCTCGCCGAGCGCATATCGCCACGGCTCTCACATTCCAACTCCGCCGTCGTCTTGACCTGCATACGCGTCATCCTCTATCTAATGAACTACATTTCCGACCAAAAAATAATATCCTCGCTATGTAATAAGCTCTCACCGCCCCTCGTCACACTTCTCTCCAAAGGTCCAGAGATTCAATACCTGGCCCTACGCAATGCGCTTCTCATTCTGCAACGGCGGCCAGACGTACTACGAAACGACATTCGCGTTTTCTTCTGTAAATACAACGACCCAATCTACGTCAAGGTCACCAAGCTCGAACTCATTTTCATGTTGGCAACTGAGAAGAATATCAAGGAAGTACTGACAGAATTGGCTGAGTATGTGGCGACGTTCTGTGTGGAGAGACCCATTTGCTAACTTTGACGACAGGTACGCCACAGAGATTGATGTGGACTTTGTCCGCAAGTCAGTGCGCGCCATTGGCAAGCTTGCCATCAAGATTGCACCAGCAGCGCAACTCTGCATCAGCACACTTCTCCAACTCGTCAGCACTAAGGTGTCATACATTGTCCAAGAAGCGACAGTTGTCATACGTAACATCTTCCGAAAATACCCCAATCAGTACGAATCGATCATCTCAACATTATGCGAGAACCTCGACTCGCTCGACGAACCCGAAGCCAAGGCAGCCATGATTTGGGTCATTGGCCAGTACGCCGACCGGATTGAAGACTCGGACGTCTTACTCGAAGACTTCCTTGACTCTTTCCAAGAGGAGACGCATGAGGTGCAGCTCGCGCTTCTCACCGCCACCGTCAAGCTCTTCATCCAGCGCCCCACGCGAGGTTCAACACTTGTCCCTCGGGTGCTGAAATGGGCCACGGAAGAAACAGATAATCCCGACCTGCGCGATCGAGGCTACATGTACTGGCGCCTTCTCTCCTCTGCCCCCGAAGAAGCCAAAAAAGTCGTCATGGGCGAAAAGCCTCCCATCACAGCCGAAGAGTCGGAAAAGCTCGACCCCGGCACGCTGGAGGAAATGTGTCTCAACGTCGGCACCCTCGCCACCGTCTACCTCAAACCAGTAAGCCAAGTCTTCCGCAGCGCCCGCCCACGACGACTACAAGAAAGCCCCGCCCTCCAACGCCACGAACTCCCGACCGTCAAAGCCGCGCAACAAGCGCGCGAACGCGCCGCAGCTGATCGCTCCAGACTGGACACGACGACCAACGGCAACGGCGCTCTGAGCCCTACTAACGGAAACGGCATGGCCGCTGCGGTCAGCGATGCAGATATGTATTTTGCCAACGTTGGACGACAGAGCACGTTTGGCGGCAGCCCGGTCAACGTAGACCAGGCCGGTATTGGAGGCGGGTGGGTGGTTAATCAGAATGAGCCGCAGCATATGGTGTTGAGTGGAGGGGCGGGAGATGGGAATCAGGATCTTTTGTTGTAGATAGTTTGCATGGGGTGGTGAATATATGAGTTGAGATGAACTGAGCGTGGCCTGGCGAATCTAGCAACAAGTGACGTCCAGGGGAGGACTGACCGTCTCCGCGATGAAGATCTCGTCCATGAGCCTGTGCTGAGGGTGGGGGTGGAGTGGATTTTCAGCAAGGAGAAGTATGATCATTTTAATGATAGAGTGGATGGGAAGAGCAGGAAATGACTGAAAGTTGAAAATGTAGTGAGGGGAAGGACAGATGTTAGCAGTGCTGGTGGTTTAAACCAAGTCGGGACGGTTTGGTTGCACGAATTTGTGGCTTCAGTCTATCTCGATCCTGCATGTATGGTGTATGAAAAAATGCGTCATGTGGCTCACACGGAGTCACCCTGAACGAAGAATGTTTTAGAACGTACATGTGGTGGTGGCAAAGGTCAGCCCTGTGCAACGGCCATGGCGACGGCTCGCTTAGGCGATTGAGTGAACCCTGTTTCCCTGTTCCCCAGCAACAACGGCGCCGTCATAGCGGGCACCTTTCTTTCACCACCAAGACACCGACAAGAGACATTCACTGCAGCACAACGAGACACGTGTCGCCACGCGACCAGACACGGTCAGCATGCAGAACCACCCGCATCAACACGCGCCGCCTGCGGGCAGCAGCACTCCCCGCGCGCCGCGACAAACAAACAATGACGCGAACCTCCTTTCACACCCGCTGAAGCGTCTCTCGCTTCACACGGCTGCAAACACGCAGCTGCCGCAGTCGCCCGGCCTGCATTCGCCTAGAAATTCTGCTGAGCCCCGCCGGACCCCGTCGTCACCTGGTATTCCGCCCAATGCGATCCGCCGCAGCTCCAGTGTCGTCAGTCTGAACCGCTCATCGTCCCCCGCACTAGTCAGGAAGTCGTCAACATCCTCACTCCGCGGTGACGTACCTCCTTCCCCACGAGGTCCCTCACGGCGCTCTTCTTTCGTCCCAAATATGCCCTCGCCGATAGGGGCGAAGAGCCCACTGCAACCCCCACCAGAGGAGAAGCTGCCATTGCGCGCATGCGATGTGGCAGACGAGTATTTCAAGAAAGAGCTGGCGCGCCACGAGGGCATGGCAGGCGCTGTCAATGCGGGTACTATTGTCATCGTGCACGACCAATGCTACGGCCACCGCTTCTCGAGACCAAAGACACCAAAGAGCACGCTCAGCCTGATCATGGAGCGCCCAGAGCGGATACTTGCGAGCGTGCTAGGCATATCAGCAGCCTATGTGCGGTTAGGCGACCGCCACAGCGAGGGCAACCACCCACCACATCCGTACCACAACCCGCCGGAGCGCATACCCTTCAAGATCCGCAAAACCTCCCGCATGGTGGACATTACGTCACAGGTCGTTACCAACGTGCATGGGACGAAGTGGATGGGCGAGCTGAAAACACTGTGCGACAATGCCGAACGCAAGCTAGCGTCGACAGGGAAAGAGCTGGCTCGAGATGCGCCCCACGTACCAGGACAGGCGCCAAAGAAGGAACTGCATTCGGGTGATCTCTACTTGTGTGCCGAGTCGTTGAACGCTTTTCAGGGCGCGCTTGGAGGTGTCCTGGACGCAGTCGATGCCGTCTTCCAGGGCACGAGCATGGGCAACGGACCCTCAAGAGCCTTCGTCTGCATTCGCCCGCCCGGCCACCATTGCTCAGACGACTATCCCTCCGGCTTCTGTTGGCTGAACAACGTTCATGTTGGAATCGAGCATGCTATGATGCAGTACGGACTCACGCATGCAGCCATCATCGACTTCGATCTGCACCACGGAGACGGCTCGCAAGCTATCACCTGGGCGCGCAACAAGAAGGTGCAGGGTATGTCGCGGAATACGCCAAACTCGAAGAAGACATCGATTGGCTATTTCAGCTTGCACGACATCAATTCTTACCCCTGCGAGGATGGCGACGACGACAAGGTGCAGGCGGCCAGTCTGTGCATCGATAATGCTCACGGACAATCGATCTGGAATGTGCATCTGCAGTCGTGGAAGACCCCTGAGGAGTTCTGGAGGATCTATGAGGAGAAGTACATGGTGTTGCTCGAGAAGACGCGACAATATCTCAAGTTCCACACCGACCGTCTGCGAACATCGCCGAATCACCCCGCACCAAAGGCAGCCATCTTCCTCTCCGCCGGCTTTGATGCAAGCGAGTGGGAGACTGCTGGCATGCAGCGGCACTCGGTCAACGTACCCACAGAGTTCTACGCTCGCTTCACCCGCGATGTTGTCCATCTCGCCGAAGAGGAAGGTACAGGTGTGAACGGTCGAGTCATCTCAGTGCTTGAGGGGGGCTACAGCGACAGGGCGCTGGCTAGCGGTGTCATGAGCCATCTCAGCGGACTTTGCGACGGACAAGTATGGAGCGAGCCAAAGCCCTCGAATGGTCTTGCATTTGACATGCATCAGCGACTGGGCGGGTTGAGCGTGCACGATGAGGACCAGCCTATGCCATCCGTCGAGGCAGAGCCCACTCCCGTTAGCTATGACCCTTTCTGGTGGCATTCGACGCAGCTGTCCGAACTGGAGAGCCTCGTGAATCCTCCACCGGCAGTAGCGCCCAAGAAGCCATGGACAGACAAAGCTGCGCACTTCTCATCACCAACGCAGTCCTTTACAGCCAAAGTCGTCGATCCCACGAAGCTCTCACGCAGTCTGTCCGCAAAGTACGCGTCTAGCCCATCTCGAGCCCCAACGCCACCACCACCGGATGTGGACTGGGCTACTGCGGCGCACTCGTTGAGTCAGCTCCTGATTCCTTCAGACAGGCAAACCCGAAGTCATAGGCCAGAAGATCTCGCGGAGTCCAAGGTCAAAAAGGAGAAGCCTGTTGCTCCAGCTTTGAGCTCCGTGCACCTCGATCCTTCTGGTCGACAGCTCCGTGGACGCAAAGCTGTTGCCACCTATGCCGACCCCGGCTCGGACAAGGAGAAAGCATCCGTCCGTGCAGAGTCACGAGCCAACAGGCGGAAGACGATCGCAGACTTCCCACTTGCCACCACTGAACCGCCAGTACCAGCTCGCTCCGTCTCTCGTCGTATGAGCATTGCTTCTAGCGTCTCCTCGATTGGCGACAGGAGCGTCAGTCGCGAGCCGAGCGTGTCCTCTAGGAGGCGAAGTGTTGCTCCTGCGGCAGCGCCCACCAACGGCGTAGCCGTTAAGAAAGCCCGGGGTCCATCAACTGCGGCGGCTGCTCGCACGGCTCAGCGTCCGCCTGTACCACGCATTCCGTCAAATCTTGCAAGCAAAACGGCCACGGCGAAAGGCAAGGAGAATGACGACATGGATGCTCTCACTTCAGGACTGAAGCGAATCACTTTAAAGTTGCCATCTAAAGAGGAGTACGAAGCTCGGGAGAAGGAGAAAGAAGAGAAGCAGAAGGCCATCGAGGCGGCAAAGAAGGCCCCTGCAAAGACTGCGACCCGAAGGCCGGCTGCTCCACGTACAGGTTCCACCAAGACAGCTGGCAAACCTGCTACGGCGAAGAGGGCTCCTGGACGACCACCGAAGACATCGAAGCCTGCATCGCCAGTCGAGTCTGTGGCAACAGTGCCAACACCAGAACCGCCGCAGATGCAAAATGCAGTAGAAGCTCCTTTGGTACAGCCGCAACCCGTCCAGGCTGACCCCGTATCAACGCTTGTACAACCTCAGGAAGCTCCTGTCGCAATAGAGCCCATCTCGAGCGTCCGTCGCACATCAACTGGCCTCAACGAAGTTCCTACAGAGAACACGCCCATCGAGCAGCTCCGTGAGCAGCTCCCGAAGCCATCCTTCATCACGGTTACAGAGCCAGTACGAAACATCACACCACCACCTCGTGCGGATACTCCACCGCCTCCGCCACCGGCGAGCATACCTGACTTTGTCAACTACACCACGCAGACATTCAGTATCACCGAGAATGGCGCCAAGGTCGCCGGCGTTCAGCCCTCCGCACCACTGCAATGGCTTCCTCCAAACACGAACTCCGGTCCTGCTTCATCTACAGGATCGCGTCCAATGTCGCCAGCTAGCAAGAGACCAGATCTGCCCGTGTTCTCGGCGAACGGCATGATCCCATTTGCACCGACTTCGCATGCAGGACATCAAGGTGCGCCCGCAGAAGTGAAGAACGAGGAACACAGGCAGGATCTGTGGGACATTCCAGACACGCCTGCACGCTAGGATTGTGCATGGTTGCTCAACTTTGGCGAAAAGGCGTCTTCCCCACACAGATGACGTGAGGCTTCTGGCGGCACAGCGATTGCGCTTCTACCATGGTTATTGTTGGCTTGCGCCATTTGGGAGTACAGGTGATACCCAGTCGTGCGTTTATTGGCTTGTTGGATTCTCCGGGCGTTTCAAGGGTAGTCGTCATTGACGAATCGGCGCAGCAGCCGCGCCGCAACCGTTGGAGTACGTTTTGCGTCTGCCTACATCCAGTTTTGCGATGCAATTGTCTTGATTCCTGAGGCCGCCGTCAATTACCATTAGGGTTGGAATGTCGCACAGATACCCAGGGTTCCATTGCGCGATTGAACAGCTCAATTCCCCATCTCACCTAATACACGTAGACTATTTGCAACTTGAAACATACACAGCCCGTAGATCTGCACTCAACCTTCTGTCCTCGTGCTGAACGATCGCCATTACACAGCCTACCAACAATAACACGCATATGACTCCATCCTCTTTGATGGGCCTCGTGTCCAGCACCTTTCGTAGCAATAATCCTCATGAATATCTCTAAGCGCCCAACCAAACAAACCCATCCCGCGTACACGGCTCTCATGCAGTCCCCGCAGCAGCTGTATCACAGGGTGCAAGGAACGTGGGCGCCCAGCCCAATCAGCAAGAGGCGTGGTTGTCCCATGACAAGGTTGCGTGCGGGGCACGTTCGTGAAGCGGGACCGAGTGGACCCTAGATCCTGCATGGGCTGCGGGAGGCCCGAATGACGTACGCGCAGGTAGACAGAAGCCTTGGTTTGCTGTGGGACGACCCATGGCCGGTGGTGAGATATATGTCTGTGTTGGTAGCTGCTGCGTAGCTTTCCTGTTTGATTTTGTGATTCGAACGAACGACTTCCTTCTTCTTCCTCTTCCTCTCCAACCTCGAAGCCCACAACAACAACAACCCCATCTTACACAAGCACCCCCAACGCAAACACCACACCAACCATGCCCGACTCCTCCTCCCCCTCCCCCTCCCCCCGCTCCCTCCTCCTCTCCAAAATCTCCACAACCCTCTCCTACCTCCTCCTCCTCGTCACAGCCCTGTACTACACCTTCGCCCCCGCGCCCCAGCGCTTCTGGGCCCACAACCGCTCCACGCCCTTCGCGCAATCCAAAATCGTCACCTCGCTCTACTGGCTCGTGCTCTTCCTCCTGCAGCTCGTCTACGCCGCCGCGCTCTACTCCTCCAACGCGGCCTACGTCAGCGCCGCCACCGCCCTCGCGCCGCACTTCGTCGCACACAACCTGCTGCTCTTCGGCTTCGTGCACCTGTGGGTGCGCGCGCACTACGTGCTCGCGGTGGTGCTGCTGGTTGTTAATTTTGCGAACTTGAGCGCCGCGTATTTTCGGCATAGTACGGCCCCGCGCGCGATCCATGTGGGGGTTGTGAGCGGCCCGCTGGCGTGGAATTTTGTCGCGCTGTATTGGGCGGGCGCGGTGGCGGTGCATTCGAATCATCTCGCGGCGAGGATTGTGGCGAATGTGTTTATCTGGGGGTGGTTGGGCTATGGGGTGTTTTTCCTGGCGGCGTATAAGGATTATACTATGGGGTTTGCGGTGGCGTGGTTGGCGTTTTGTAAGTTTCCCCCACCGCATTTTTTTGCACCTTCCCCCTGCCCTGGAACATTCTGGGATTTCCTGGCGCGGGCGTTTGATGGCTTGAAGGCGCTGTGCGCTGCGGAGGCTGAGTCCTTGTTGGATAGTCTATGGAGTTATGCTGATTGGGTTGCAGCAACTGGACTCGGCCAACTCCTCACGTCCCCACATGTTCTGCAGTTGCAGTATATCTTCGCCTTCACGATTGCGGGGCTGCTCTTCGTTTTGTCCCTCGCGGTTGGCGTGCCGGGATTGCTGGGCCGGGATCCGTTTCCCAGGGGCCAGATTGTCAGCGAGGATAGGGAGAGGGCGCCGTTGTTGGCGGATGAGTAGGGTCTTGGTGGGATGCGTTGGAAGAAGTGGATGATGGAAGTGGAGGTATGATGCTAATGGTGGGTGGGTGGAGACACGGAGGCGTGACAGTGAGGACAGGAATTTTACTTTTCAAGAGTTTGGAGTTTAATGCCGAAAACGGGTTGGAGTACGGAGAAAAGTCATCGGCGAGCTTTCATTGCAATTCCATTCTAGCACGTCCATCTCGCTGAGATAACACAGCTATCTCATTCCCGAAAATACAACAAGTCTCTCCTGGACATCTTCGCGTTCAAGTCAACTATACGAATGTCAACGCAGTGCTTAGTGTTGCTTGAAGCTCTATACGGTATCATCGAAGCTTGGGTATCATCTATGGTGCATCATAAGCGCCTCTAAGCTCGATGCTTATGTGAAAGATCTTGGATGGACGGTAAGCATTTACTCACGGCTGCAGTAAACTCAACGTGTTCTATTCAGTCCATCTATACGGAGGTGCTTAACAAGATATAGGGCTAGTAGTCGGTGCGTTTGTTAAGACCACCTTCGTATACGCTCCAGACAGCTACAACATCGTTACAACAACGCGATATTTCAAGAATCAAAGTAGTATAGAGAGATTCTACAGCACGAAAGGAGCATTGTAGTACTAGTCTTTAATTTTCTAGTACTACTTTGAGGCCTGTAGTTGTTTCAAGACTGCGTTAGAAGACGAATTCTGGTGTTCGTACTGGGCAAGATTTTAAAGCATAAGTTAGACCACCGGCCTCTTATCTTGTTAGGCACCTCCGTACTGTAGCACGATATTGAGCACCAGAAACTCCTTGAGATTTACCATTGCCACTTGTGATCTCTTACCCGGAGGCACTTAGTAGTGCCTTAGGTCCGCGGCTGGCACGAAAATGACCCCATTCAGCAACCGAGCCCAGGGCATCGGACCCTCAAAGCCCGGATGCATTTGACCCGAGGTATAAAGACCATGTTACGCATAGAGCACTTGATGATATTGCAATCAAAAGTACTATGACTAGTTTATCTAACATAGTTATTCTTGGGTTCTCTTTGAATTCTGAACTGGTTCGCCACTTTATGGTTACAAACACGATGTGGACCGACGGGAGATGAACACCCGAGATCTGTATATTTTGACCAGTTCTTGTCGCCCTTCTGCGGTACGACTTCTCTTCTGAAATGCACTTCCGCAACTTCCTTGAGATAGCCGCAGTGCTATCTCTGTCCCAGAATGTCCTTGCTGATACCACTACTACCATTGGCGCACGCTCAAATCGTGGCACATGGGACGGTTGGGGCACATCGCTGGCCTGGTGGGCTAAACAGTTTGGCAACAGGGACGACTTGGCAGACGAATTCTTCACTCTCAAGCAGACGCAAGTCAACGGTCAAACCCTTCCCGGCCTTGGCTTCAATATCGTGCGCTACAACGTCGGTGCATCCAGTTGGAAGTCAATCGGCAGTGATAGTATGGTCCAGTCGATAAATATCAAGAAGTCCAGGCAGATCGAGGGGTACTGGATCGACTGGGACAGTGAAGATCCCAATTCAGCAAGCTGGGACTGGTCAGTGGATGCAAATCAAAGGGCAGCGCTGCAGAAGGCAATTTACAGAGGCGCTACAAGGACAGAGCTATTCTCGAACTCGCCTATGTGGTGGATGACCAACAACCACAACCCGTCCGGAGCCGACAACGGCGGTGAAAACATCCAGTCGTGGAACTTGGAGAAGCACGCCATCTACATGGCCACGGTAGCGAAAGCATTCAAGGACAAATCCGGCATTTCGTTCGAAAGCGTCGACGCCTTCAACGAGCCTACGGCGGATTGGTGGAAGTCGACGGGCACGCAGGAGGGTTGTCACATCAATGTCGCTACGCAAGCTACTATCATCGGCCATCTCCAGGCCCAGCTCTCGCAGCGCGGACTCTCCACAATCATCTCCGCATCCGACGAGTCTCTATACGACCAAGCCGTGTCAACCCTGCAATCCATCGGCAGCACCGCCCTCAACAACATCGGCCGCATCAACGTCCACGGCTACCAGTACGGCAGTGGTCGACGAGACTTGGTGTACAGCTTGACGTCTGCGGCCCGCAAACCGCTCTGGAACAGCGAGTATGGCGATGGCGTGGCATCCGGCGCCGACATGGTGCGCAACCTGCTGCAGGACTTTCGATGGCTGCAGCCCACTGCTTGGGTGTACTGGCAAGCCCTCGACCAGGGCGGCTGGGGTCTCATTGATGCCGACAACGACGCCAACCGCCTCGGTCAGGCGACGCAGAAATATTTCGTCGTCGCGCAATTCGCACGCCATGTTCGTCCCGGCATGCGCATTCTTGATGGCGGCAGCGACAACGTCGTTGCGGCGTTTGACGCAAGTCAGTCCGGGTTGGTCATTGTTGCGGCGAACTTTGATGCCGCGCAGTACATCAACTTCGAGCTTGCCGAGTTTGCTACGAGACCGGCTACGGGGTCGAAGGTGGCGAGGTGGAAGACGCAGATTGGAAGTGGCGACCGGTATGTGCAGTATGATGATACGACGCTCAGCGGCACGAGGTTTTGGTCGTACTTTGAGAAGGACACGGTTCAGACTTTTGAGATCACTGGGGTGAAGTTGTGATGAGGAACCGAGCGTCAGTGTACGCGACGTTCATCGCCCATTTCGACTTGAGGCCCCTCCGACAACGACGAGTTACGAGCTTGAATGACCTCACTGTCACCACGTCTCGCCGCCAAACCACATCTACCGTGTTGGTGTATTGATTGGATTGCTCGATCCTGTATAACCTCGGGGCTCTATGTTCGAAACTTTATACACCAGTCTGGATAGTTCCAATGCAGTCTCCTCTCATGCCCATCCTACTCTCCCTCCACGACTTGCGCCCAGACCCACGCATAACTTCTGTTGTACAGCTCGGTCACCGCGAACGTCATCCCAGCTGCTGCCACATCTAGTACCTGGACAATCCACCCGTCCCTCATGTAGCCCTTGGCTACTTGGAAAGTGGCGTCGTTGGCTGCATTCACGTCGGTGATGCCTTCGCGGTGGGTGCTGGTGAAGACATGCTTGTGGTCGATTGACGCGACCTGGAGGATGATCTTGCACGAGGGCACAACGTACTCATCAGATGCGCTCGATATCGACATGGATCTGGAATCGGTGGAGGTGGAGGTATCGGACGCGCTTGAGATTGACATTGCACACGACTCGTTGTCGGTGACAGAATTGGGACTGTAGGAAGACATTGTTGCTTTTCTCGCGTTAGCTGACGTGCTATGTGCAGTGAATCATGCTGACTTACACGTGGATGGTAACAGTGTGTTGTAGTATCCGAGAGGAGCTCAATGATTGTCGTGTAATTTTGCTGTTTAGATCCGCGTGCGCGTAAGACCTGGGGCTCAAGTCACGTTGCTGTGGTGAAGGCGAGAAGGACGGGAACAACCCGCGCGTCTCATATCCTCCCCCATACCGGAGTGGTGCGCCCAGTCTTCGGACAGTTTTGTAGCTACACTCCATGCTCATCGAGAAGAATGGAATACATCAATGCCACAATTGACGCGGTATCCGGTCATGGAGCATTTTGAGACTTGAATAACACATGGTCGCAGGTGTCTTTACGTGAACCGATCCTCGATTGAAGTGCGCAACTTCACAGCGTTTGCATGCAACGTCACTGACTGTCTCTGCCTCCAGACTCCACCACATCCTCAGCTCTCGATGTCCTCGACACTACGCGGCCTGTAATAGTATTGCAAGCAAAGAATACCCCTGTCTTGAAGCACACAAACGATTTTTGAAGAGTACCTCGATATGCCGTCGGTCGTTCTGATTCTTTTTATTGTTGCCCTACCTCTCATCATTGTCGGATGTTTCTGCACTGCATTTTACAAGATACACCGAAATCGTTCATTCCAAGTTGCGGACGTCGAACGCGCGCGGAATCTTGACCACACACGGCATGTAAATGATCACGCCATCGCACTGCGAAGTCTTCAGCGCGGAAGAAATGTGGTCGGCATATCATTACCACCAGGCCCAAGAAGCATAGTTACAAAACATGTAGTCTCCCTCACGAAGCCTCTACCCCGCCCGAATGCCGATGTCAAAGGTACGGGAGGTGGATTCGTGCAGTATTACGGGACCTCCGACGGCAAATTCAGCCACGACATGGAGCACACGAGGACCACCAATCACTTTGAGAACGCAGACCTGTATGGAGGCGGACCCTGGGAATACCAGAGGGGAGGGCTGGGGCAACCCGGCTTGCATACTCAAAATGTGCGCGAGAGCCTCGACATTCTGGCACCCAAACCTGTCTACACAAGCACGAACTACGGCCGATGGAACATCAGCGAGAGTCCGACACAAATTATGTACGGAGACGATGCGAAGGCAGCAGATGCATGGAGGAAGATTGGGAGGCGCGAGTCACTGGCGAGGAACAGTAAGGAGGAGCGTGCTATGACGAATCTGAGAGATGCACCGGCAGAACTGCCCGTGGAGGAACTCGAGGACGTTGATCTTGGTGGCGAAGAACCCGAGAAAAAGCAGAAGCGTCAGCCAACACCAGTACAGGTTATCACAATGAAGAACCCGCTATCGCGCGAGGAACGAGTTGCACAGCGGGTAGCGGAGGCCCGACAACGTACCTATGGAGGACAGGGAAAGGCAGGAGGAAGAGGAGAGGATACAATCTGAGAAAAGGAGTTCGATGGATGCTGGAGAGAAGAGAGAACATGTGGTGATGGACTACCAGGCCGCGTCTGCTCATGAGCACGACAACAGGATGAACTTCGAACAGACTCACGACCATGACAGCCCTGATGATTTCACTTACAACGGCAGCGCCTATCAAGAACCACCTCATAGCCTACCTGGTGCGCATCGAACTGTCACGGCTACTTCGTATCCGTACCTGAACCGAAACAGCACGACTGACTCTGTCTGGACATCGAATCGCTCGAGTACAGCGTCCCTCAATCCATTGGTCCAAGATGTTGACTTCGACCATATCAGCAGCGATTCAACTACGCAACGGCATTCCTATGACTCTTCCAAGGACTATGATACCAACAGTCAACACGAACAAGGCAGCGCCTCAAGGCGGACGTCACAAGACATCGCCTCAAGGCGGACGTCACACGACAGCATCTCAAGTCGGACCTCACAAGACAACATCTCAAGACGGACCTCACAAACTCGTACTTCGAGTCGAAACTCGCAAGACAGTCAATACCAGCTCCCAAGCCCTCACCCATCGTCCCCAACCTTCAATCCCCCTCCCCCCAGCAACTACAGCCCAACATCCCTCTCATCCCCCCTCTCCTCCACCCGCTCATCCCCCATTCCCCCACCCCCAATCACCCACCATTCTCCCAGGCACTCCTCACTCCTAAGCCGCAGATCGCTTTCTCAACACAGCCACTCCTCCTCAACCCCACCATCACAACCGTCCTCACAGCGCAGTAGCACCGGTTCGTTTCGCGGATCGTCATCGCTTGTGAGGAAGCTGGGTTCTTTTAGGAGGGGGTCTGCGGAGAGTGGAACGGGGAGAGAGGGTGGAAGGAGGGCGAGTACTAGTTTGGAGGATGTGAGGTGGGATGGAGAGAGGGTAATAGGGGATGGAGAGGGTGAGGGGGTATTAGGGGAAGGGACGAGGTCGAGCGGGGAAGGTGGATTGCAGAGTCAAGCAAGCGTTATGATGGGGAGAGGGAGTTTGGTGGGGTATGAGAGTGATTCGGAGTAGTCTTTACTTAATTTTAGTCCTTGGGATTCGGTGCGAAGGCGTGTTGTAAGCATGTAGGAATCCTTTGGTTGCAATTTTCTACTTTGAGAGGAACACAATCATTAACTTGCAGAGCCCTATATAGGATTAAATGCTTTTGTCTGTAGCAACGGATAAATATCGACCGTAGAAAATCCTGAAGATAAACGGGCGTTGATGTAGGAGTGAGGACATCGAGTGTACGCTGGCTGACATGGTCCGAGCAGAGCGCGCGAATTATGCATGGCCTGGTATGAGGTCGCAGTGTTGAATGTTTCACAGATTGAAGGATTCATAAATTCGTGAAGAACGAATCGCTAGCGACTACAATCTAGACACGATCATCAACGCCCCCAGGCGGACCACCCGCTACCCCCGCAGGACCGCCGTCCTTACCTCGCCCTGCCATGCCCTCCCGCCCGTCCGTCGGCTCCCCCTCATCGAACGTCGCATCCAGCATAAATGGGCTCTTAGCGCGAATCTCCCTGCCCTTGAACAGCAGCACCACAGGAACAAGACTCAGCGCCAAGCCCACGAAGCCCAACAAACTGCCCGCCCAGCCGAAGCCCAGGGTCTCGAAAAGCAAATACGACGCGAATGGCAAGAACGCGCCGAACGAGTTGCGCCCGAGCGATGCGGCCGACAGTGCGGACGCTGCGTACTTTTCGTACGCGTCGGTCAGGTAGTTGACGACGCCCATGTAGATGGAGTATATGCCCACGCCCACAATCGCCACGCCGACGGCCGGCACGATCCAAGGAATCGACGGGCGAGACGTCCAGCCGTATATAAACAGCCCGGCGGTGAAGAGCAGCGAGCCCGGGATGCTGGTGTACAGTCTGCCTTCCGGGATGGGTTTACCGGGGCGTTCTTTATTTCGCGAGGCGGTTCGCAGATACAGCCAGTCTTGCAGCGGATTGACGAGCATTCCGATGGCGGCGCCGACGGTCAGTGCCAGTTGGACGAGGCCGGTTTGCATGGTGTCGAAGCCGTAGGTTTGGCTGAATGTTTGCACGACGGCGGAGAAGAAGAGGAAAAGTATGCCCCATGCGAAGCTGATCCAGAGGGTGAAGAAGATGACGACGGGCTCGGTGAGGAGCATCTTGGTGGGGCGCATGAAGGAGATCTTGAGCATTTTGAGGACGGAGGTTTTCTCGAGTTCGGATTCGGCGTACATGGGGCGGCCCGTCACTTTGCGGAGCTTCTTGGCACGCCGCTTGAGAATGACGTCGCCGCGCGTTTCTTTGAGGATGAGCCAGAATATGGGGATTAGTGCTGCGTTGTAGATGATTTGGATGTAGAAGATCCTGGGGAGTCGTTAGCCAGGGTGCAGCTCGGAGTAGCATACGCGCATACCAACGCCACGGCGCCTGCAAGCCTTCATTCGGTTTCCGTATCTGCACGATGGCACTGCCGATGAAGGGACCAAGAGCGATACCGGCGACGGAGGTGAAGCCGAAGAGCGACATGGGCAAGCTTCGAGCCTTGTCGCCCTTCCAGATGTCGCTGATGCTGCCGCCGACGATATTGATGGCGACAGAAGAGCCTCCGCCGCCGAGAAACCTAGTTACAACGATAGTTGCAAAGTTGTCGGCAAAAGCTGAGCCGAACATTGACAGCTCAAAAACAATGTATGCAATCTGGTAGAAGTCAGTTCAAGTTGCGTGAAGGTTTATGTACACCCACGAAGTAGCCTGGCATACGACCAGTGTTCTCAGTCAGAGGCACAAAAACAAGAGGAAAGAGTGCTGCGCCAAGGTTCCAGACACACGTTGCCCAGTAGAGGTTGGGAAATGGCTCGTTCTGCACATGCCAAAGAGTAGACATGTACTCATTGCCAGCACCATAGGATCCAGCTGGCAAGCCTGTGAGGATGGAGATGAAGCAGACAGTGACGGTCACAGTCCATTTGTAGCCTAATGACCAGTTGAACCTAGCCAGCGTTAAACCAAATCAAAGAAGAACGATCGAAATGCACACGTACGGATTGTCAGGCTCGTCCGGGCCTTTCCATGTATGTAGCTCGACCTCTTTTCCATCTCTCATGTGCACTTGGGCGGGCGCACTGGGTCGTTGCGGAGGGGGTTGATGATGCTCGTTGGTGGTGGAGAACGACCAGCCATGATGTGGTGGGCGGTCTGTAATCTCAGTCAGATATTAGCTATCGAAAATTTAGCCCTATTATACCTTTCTCGTCGACTTCAGAAGAAGGTATAGACATGATATTGACCTCTGAAAGTGTATGCAGTGGGGAGTGATGCGCGAGCTGTGAGTGCCTGAACGGGGTTGGGATGGATTCAAATACGAATCCTCGAAAAGGTCGTAACCGGACTTTGGCGGTACCGAAGAATTGATATGACCTTTCACAACCTGTGACCTCATTGCACTTTTGTTTGGGTCTCGTTAGCGTGCGAAGTGGTTCGGCCCGTTAGATCAATGGACACCATGACGTTAGCGTGATGTGCTGCGTATCACTAAACACACCACGTGCAATTGTGCAGTAGAAGCAGCATAACCTTTGGCCCATTGGTGAACAGGTGACAAGCCTTAATGTTAAATTTTGTTGCTTGTGTCCTTCAACTTCCTTGCTTATGTCCTTTAACTGTAGCTTGGCGAAGCTGTTGTAGGTTACCCAAAGCGGAAGTCTCGGATGGTGCAGGCCGGAAATTGCCACAATGCCGACGAGCGTCTCTGAGCAGAAGAGTCCGAAAGATAGCGAAACATTCGTACTCCACAGCGTATGCTGTCATCGTACTTTGGTATTGGCACTGCCCCAATCGGTGGAAGACGTCTACGGGTGTTGTACGCGGGGTATCGTGTGCTGGGGTGGTCGATACTGCTCATCGCGCGTCTACGTATGTGCAGCAACCTACCGCCCTCCAGACTTTATGAGTTCTAGACTGCATTCCGTATCCCAGCAGCCAGTTAAATCTCGGGTCTTCATCGCACCACGGTTGATGGGACCATGATAATGGACTGCACCCTGAGCATCGCGAATGGTGACGACCTGCTGCATATGATGTCGAACCGCGATCAGCTTCGTTCGAGAGAAAGCCGAGTTCCTTTTGACACTCGTAAGGAACATTGCCCAATCTCATGCCTAGGAGATGTATGCTATGTCGCGTGGCCGTTGTAGCGAAAATGCGCAGTGCTCAGCGCGGGGCAAACAGGTCGCGGTATATGCCTCCAACGAAAGGTAGTGGAAGCCATTGCACCACAAATTCATCAAGTCAAGTGATAACAAACATCTCCAGGGTGAGATGAATAGATGGATTTCGAGATGAAAAAGGACGTGTCTGGGGAAGTGGCGGTCACGGCTGTTCGCGTTGTGCCGAGGTTTAGCCAGTCGGAGTTTAGACTGATGATGTCGATGAGATTCGAAAGTTGCTGAGCAATTCACGCCACGGCCACCGCATCCGACTTTCACTGCACCCCTTCACATCCCAAACCAGCACGCAACGTATCACATAGACCGTTTGGGAACATCCATTCGCTCTTTCCTTGTGATCGATATCGCTGCCGCCTTCCGAGGTCGCACCTTCCGTCCCCCATGCCACACACGTCGAACCTGCCGTGGCGGGCAGCTCTTCGCCATGCTTCACGCTCAAGCACTCGTATCTCCGCTTCACGATCCTCGGCCCGAAATCTTCCTGCGCAATGCACCGCATCCATTGTGTCACGTTATCCGCTTCGATGTCCGTCACCGCCTGCCGCCTTGCTCGCGTATCGCACCTTCTCGACATCGCTGAGCAGACGAAAGGAGGACGACCCAAAGGTCCCTCCTGAGCCACTCGAAGAGGCCAACGATGAGGAGACAGAGGATTCAAAGAAGGTGAAAGAACGGGAAGCGGCCGAGGACCTCGAAGCAAAAAGCAAAGTGCCAGATCCGATACCACCACGCAATGGCTCCGGACGAGGAAGTGCAGCCGGCGGCGATGGAGGTGATGGTGGCGGCAAGAAACGCAAGGGTTCCGATCGATCACTGGTCAAGCCCTCGATCCCAGAAGTCTACCCGCAGGTCATGGCTATACCCCTCGTCCGTCGACCGCTGTTCCCAGGCTTCTACAAGGCTATCACGATCAGAGACCGAGAGGTCGGACAAGCAATTGCGGACATGGTCAAGCGCGGACAGCCATATATTGGCGCCTTCATGTTCAAGGACGACACTGCCGACAAGGACGTTATCGATGATCCCAGCGAAGTACACGACGTGGGCACTTTCTGCCAGGTCACGAGCGCCTTCCCCGTTGGCAACGAAGACAACTTTGCCCTGACCTGCGTCCTATATCCACACCGCAGAATAAAGATGACCGGTCTTACACCACCGAAGCACGACCAGGACGGCACGGCAGAGGGCGCGTCAGTGGTTGAGAGCACCCTGGAGACTGCCACGATCAACGAGTCGCCCTCTAACCAGGCCAAGGGCGATGTTGTTGCAAGCTTCGAAGAGAGCAGCGACGAGGTGAAGTCGCCCGAATTCAGCATCCCCTCGCTGCTGAAAGACCGCCGAGTCAGCATCGCCGATGTCGAGAACTTGGTTGAGGAGCCATTCGACATGACAACGAACAAGACGATACAAGTACTGATCAATGAGATCGTTAACACGTTCAAGGGTGTGGCACTCCTAAATCCTCTGTTTCGCGACCACGTCTCCACCTTCTCCGTGCACACCACCATGAACGTCGGGGAGGACCCAGTCAAATTGGCCGATTTTGCCGCAGCTGTTGCACAAGCTGACTCAATCGAACTGCAATCTGCTCTCGAGGAGATGAACGTTGAGAAACGCCTGAGCAAGTCGCTCGAGGTCTTGAAAAAAGAGCTCCTAAGTGCTGAGTTGCAAAAGAAGGTGTCCGACGACGTCACTGCAAGAGTGCAGAAGAAGAACAAGGAATACCTCTTGATGGAGCAAATGAGGCAGATTAAGCGCGAACTCGGTATCGAGTCGGACGGCAAAGACAAGCTGATTGAAAAGTTCACGGAAAAGGCCGGCAAGCTTGCCATGCCCGAGCCTGTGCGCAAGGTCTTCGACGAGGAGATGAGCAAGCTTCAAGGCCTTGATGCCAATGGATCTGAGTTCAACGTAACCCGAAACTATCTCGACTGGCTAACACAGCTTCCCTGGGGCCTTCGCAGTGCTGAGACATTCGCCATCAAGCACGCTCGCGAGGTCCTCGACGAAGACCATCACGGGTTGAAGGACGTCAAAGACAGGATTCTGGAATTCATCGCAGTGGGCAAGCTCCGTGGTACTGTGGAGGGCAAGATTTTGTGCCTGGTCGGGCCTCCTGGTGTCGGTAAGACTTCCATTGGCAAGTCCATTGCACGCGCGTTGAACCGCCAATATTACCGGTTCAGCGTCGGAGGCATGTATGATGTCGCTGAAATCAAGGGTCACCGAAGGACTTACGTCGGCGCACTACCTGGCCGCATAATTCAAGCGCTCAAGAAGTGCCAGACCGAGAACCCTCTTGTCCTGATAGACGAAGTTGACAAGATGGGTCGGATGAGCAATCACGGAGACCCAGCTTCGGCGCTGCTGGAGCTTCTGGACCCTGAACAGAACAACAGCTTCTTGGACCACTATCTCGACGTGCCGGTGGATCTTTCCAAGGTATTGTTCGTTTGCACAGCCAACATGGAGGACACCATTCCGCAGCCGTTGCTCGACCGCATGGAGGTAATCCGGCTATCAGGATACGTGTCAGACGAGAAGATTGCGATTGCGGAGAAGTACCTAGCTCCCGTTGCCAAGGACATGAGTGGATTAAAAGACGCAGACGTGATTCTGCAGAACGATGCGATCGTGGAGCTCATCAACAAATACTGCCGTGAATCTGGCGTGCGAAATCTCAAGAAGCATATCGAGAAGGTCTATCGGAAAGCAGCATTGAAAATCGTCACCGAGGTTGGTGAGGATGCTTTGCCCGAGTCAAGTGCGCTCACGGATGAGGGCAAAGTCGCGCAGCAGGAGTCCGACAAGAGCGAAAGCGACCCGAAGGATACCCCACAGGACATCGAAAAGCAGACTACAGAGACTCCGCGCGTTGCTCTCAAGGTTCCGGATAGCGTTCACGTCTCCATCACGCAAGAGAACCTCAAGGATTACGTTGGCCCGCCCATATACATTTCTGACCGGTTGTATGATACCACCCCTCCAGGTGTTGCCATGGGTCTTGCCTGGACCTCAATGGGTGGCTCAGCACTATATATCGAGTCCATTGTGCAGAACGTCCTGACGAATGAATCCCGCGGCGGTTTGCAACCTAGTGGCTCGCTGAGAGATGTCATGAAGGAGTCGACGGGTGTCGCTTACTCGTACGCCAAAAGTGTCATGGCCCGCGAGTACCCCAAGAACAGGTTCTTCGAGCACGCAAGGATTCACCTACATTGCCCCGAAGGTGCAACGCCAAAGGACGGACCGAGTGCTGGTATCACAATGACCTCGAGCTTGATGAGTTTGGCGCTCGACACGCCAATCAAGGAGGGAGTAGCGATGACTGGTGAGATTACACTGACCGGCAAGGTGCTGAGGATTGGTGGTCTGAGAGAGAAGACCGTTGCCGCGAGAAGAGCAGGTGCAAAGACCGTCATCTTCCCGCAGGACAACATGAGCGATTGGCTGGAGTTGCCGGAGGTACGTTTCACCACCCCCTGAACACATTGCACATGCTAACCATCACCAGAACATCAAAGAAGGCATCGAGGGCAAGCCCGTAACCTGGTACTCGGACGTCTTCAAGATCGTCTTTCCCAACGTCGACCGCGACGCCGCCAACAAGCTCTGGGACAAGGACCTGAAGCCCAAGAAAGGCGACCGCAAACGCAAGGAGCAGAAGCGCAAAGAAGAAGAGGAAGAAGAGTCCGGCGAAGACGACGATTGAGCCCCCCACCGCAAGATCCTTCTCGTAAGACGTGTATGATATAGAAGTAAAACACAAGCGCAGCGCATTCTGGGCGTTTGGGCATTTGCATACCGGCTTTCTTTGCAGCCCCGCTTGCATCTTGACGAACTAGCATTGGCGAAATAGATGGAGTAGAATCTCTTACCTTTCTCTTCTCTGTGTAGATAGGGTTCTGAAGCGAATCAATTCGAATCGAATCTTGTATTATAGCAATAGCATCAATGACGGTACATACCTTTATCGGCACTGAAAACCCGTGCTGACCCCTGCCGGAACGGGGTGAGTGACTAGACTATGTTATCCGGCATCATCCCTTCTGCGCTGCGAGCTTGGGGCCGGGTCGGTCCGCACCTAGAGGGAGGTCTGGATCGACGCAGAGCGTTCTCATGTATATCAATCAACGAGTACGTATCATATCCTTCGATTTCATGGCTTTGATGGTTATCAACATCACTGTCACGAACGTGAACGCACAATGGGGTAGTCTCGAATCCAACCCCTTCCGCACATGCACATGCACATGTACCATCGGACCATCCAACCCAACCCCTCTATGCATGCATCCCCGCAGATGGTCTAGCGCGATTTTACCAGCGCCACATGCGGAAAGATAGATTAATAACGGTTCCCGGGGCCGGTGTGGCGCGGTGCGGGTGCGGTGTTGGGATCGCGAATTGCTTTTGTCGGTCCGAAGATGTTGGGCGTTGGGCGGTGGGCGGGGAAGTGGGCGGTGGGCGTTGGGCGTGCACAGCGAAGAGGGCGTCGCATCTTACCACAACACGGTATTGTACACGGGATTCTTGGAGGAGATGACGGTTGTGCGTCACCATACTGTACCGCAGTATTAAACAATCCCATTGGAGCAGTTGATTCGTCCACATTTTGGCATGTCTCAACGCAACGCAACGCAGCGCAACGCTTCGCTTCGCGCGCATGAACGATTGACGTGTCAATCGTTGCGGCGGACAACGCATGCGTTTTTGTGATTATGCGAACGGGAGGGAACGAATCAGGGGGCAGGAGATAGGAAGGGCTGAGGGTTTTGAGGGTTGTTTTTGGGGCGGGTAGGGGGGTGTTGTCGTACATCGCGAGGGTTGGGGAGCATGGGTTGCGCTGGTGGATGAGCATGGGGAGCTTCACTTTTTGGGCTGTGATGGATCGCGAGAGATGGGGTCGGTGAGTGGAAATGGTAAGAGGGTTGGTTGAGTCTACGAGGTTTGTTGATTTTCGAGTTGTGGCTGTGGAGCATTCTGAAGCACAGTGCCTGCTTTCGGGCAATGATGCTGGACGCACACTTGCGAGCGTCGCAAGAAATCCACATCTGGGAAATGTCACTGCTTGGCTTGGATCGAGTCACTTTCCTGCAGGACGAGGACATGCAGTAGCCGCTGCACTCGACGCGTGCCGAGAACACTCCTGTGCGACGCAGTAGTGGGGCGCCCTTGTGTACGGGTAAGTCTCCAGAAGTACCATGGCCTGCAGCTGTCTGGAGGAATTAGCACTCGGCTACGACGGGCTAATGTATGCGCGCCCGAAAGAGGAGACTACAATCAATTCAAGTTGAGGGGTAGGAGATGAGAAGAACGGATTGAAGGGAGGAAGCCAGCAGTGAAATCAGCATCAAGTCGAATATTGACAATGCGCGTGGTGAGATTGTGCGACTCTCACCGCAGTTTGCAGAGCGGCTGCCACACCCAGGTCCGCGCCAATCAGTGACGAGGCCGTCGTTTCTTGCGGCTCACCCAGCCTCTGAGTCGAATAAGAAGGGCCTTGCTTTGGGCCGGCTGCGCTGTAAAGTCCTGCAGGGTGTTGGTTCTCCTGTCCAATGTCGTGTGTGCAGCTTGACCGCCACGCATTCAAGCAGCGATCAAAACATTGCGGTGCTGCACATGAATTTTGACTGCCCCTTTTCCCCCGCTCTCGTGAGACTCGAGCCCGTACAGCCGCCTGTGGAACCAGCAATCCTGCCATTTGATAAGAATACCGAGCACAAAAGTAGTGCTCCGCAGATTGGGGACCGTTTCTGCCTCTTGGAGCCTAGCGCTGATTGGCCAGCCTTGTTGCGCATCCATCCCATCTCACTTCGGACGGACTCATCCTCACACATTGCATCACTCTTCCACGTCGCCAGCCCGAAGCCCGCCGTCAGCCTGCTCTTCTGTGCCCTGTTGAGCCTCACTCGGAAGTGCGCGCTGCCATTGCTGTTCTCTGCCGCTGCTTCATTTCGCGGTTAGGCGGCAACCGAGCGCAGGGCATGTCGCTTGGGCGTCAATAATATCACGGGCTGTGCTCTGCGGGATTTTGCACGCCGCCCACGCGGAGATTGAGCCGCCAAGTTTGCGTCCCAGGGGCTGCTGGAGCGCAAGAAAGAACGTGACTGGGAGCTGAGTGACGAGGACATGCGCATACACGGCATCGCAGCACAGGGCACAAACTAGATCGATGGATGCGGACAGCCACAGTTACACGCACCACGACACAGCATGACGACGGCGCCAAAGCGATAGCGCCCATTCCAATCGATACCGTTCCGAGCACGCAGCCCAGGAACCTCCCCGCAGGACGCAGCCGATCACGTCGTCCTGCGCGCTGCCCAGAAGGCTGGTCGAGGGAATAAGAGGGCTGGGTGCAGCCAGCGACGACACCACGCCGCGCGCTGCGGTGGGTGTAGAGTAGAGTCCTAGTAGAAGATGCCCCATCTGTTGTCTGCCGATAATGGAGAGTCGAGTCGCAGTCGGAGTAGGCAGCGGGCGCGGTCAGAAGTGAACGAGCATAGGAGCATGTGGGACCGCCTAAACTTCCAGAAGATTGGCTCGTGGTTGAAGAGGGAAGACGGAGAGCCTTCACCAGCCGTGCAGCCTGGGAAGACCGAGGATGCGGGGAACACGGAGAACGCGAGGCCGCATTCGAGTGGAGAGCATGCGTCAAGAGCGACCGGGCTGCTGAATAGGAGAAGCAGCAGGAGAGTGGTGCCTGGGCTACCAAGACCACTGACGTTCAAGCGCATGAATAGCGAGAAGAGGGATAAGCTGCTGGAAGTGCCTGCCGAGCCTGAGTTGCGACGTGCGACTTCAGCAGATCGAAGACCGTCTCCCTTTGCGAAGCGCAACCTGTCACCACCACCGATCTCCGTGCCCTCGATATCTGCCCCTGATGTTATGAGCCCCCACGACAGCGAGAGCCAGCAGAAGCCGCTGCCCGAACCGACAATAGGCGGAGGACCAGATTCGAATATACCAGCGGGCGCAAGACAGGTGGACTATGGTGTGGAAGAGAGCGTGGACTACACGTCAGCAGGCGAGCCGCCACCCCTCGACATGGTCGACGCATTCTCGGAACGTGGTTCGCATCGGTCAGGCTCTGAGATCGACGATATACGGTTGCAAGAAGAACTGGAAGCACGGTGGATATTGAATCTCAGCATGCATTTTAGGGACATGTCAGACCGGGAGAAGTTCTTCTTGACATTTGCCGAGGAGCCCAACAAGTGGAGGAGGGTCACGGTGTCCATCGACTATCGCCAGCTGGAGGCGGATTCCCTCGAGGCTGACCTGAAGACCTTGCATTATCAACGCGACAAAAGTTCTCGGATCTACGAAGCCATTCGCGACTCGCTACCAGACATACAATTCTACGAGACCGTGACGAATCTCAAGCTGCAAACTACGGATGGTCGGCTGCATGTGCATGTCACCGAGGACGTCAATGAGATCATCCCGTACCCTTCAACCTCCGCCATCGAGCATCTCGACTGCAAACGTTTCCGAGAGAATGCGATATGCTTCGACTCACACATCTCAGGCTTCGTTTACAAGGTCGCAGTCAACAACAAGCCTTATATCAAGAAGGAGATACCAGGACCCGATGCAGTGGAGGAGTTCCTATACGAGATCAATGCCCTTTGCAGCCTGCAGGATTCAAAGTCTGTCATCAAGTTTGAAGGCATCATTGTGGACGAGACAAACGAGTTGATCAAGGGACTTCTGATCAGCTATGCGGACCAAGGTGCTTTGGTCGACATGATCTACGACTTCAAGCCAACGGGACAGCTGCACTGGGAGCGTCGCGCAAGGTGGGCTCGACAGATCGTCGAAGGCCTGTCGGAGATCCACGAAGCTGGCTATGTGCAAGGTGACTTTACTCTTTCCAACATCGTCATCGACAAGGACGACAATGCGAAGATCATCGACATCAACCGCCGTGGATGTCCGGTTGGCTGGGAACCACCGGAGCTTGCGAAGCTCATCGAGAGTGGCCAGAGGATATCAATCTATATCGGAGTGAAGTCGGATCTATATCAGCTTGGCATGGTGCTTTGGGCGTTGGCAGAACAACAAGATGAGCCGGAAAGGCAGGATAGGCCGCTCGCAAAGACTATGGAACGTCACCGATCAGACATACCAAACTACTTTAGGGACGTCGTACGCTCATGTCTAAGCGATCTGCCACGAAACCGCCCTTCAGCATCGCAACTCCTGAAGAAGTTCCCGACGCTTGATATAGTAGCGGAGGCGAAGCCGACGGTGGCCTCGAGAGAGAGTATCTCGACGCATAGGAGCGATAAGGAGTACATCGATCCTGCCACAGCTGTCGATCTGAACGATATCTCCCAGCATCGGCGTCATTCTAGGAACCAGTCGTCGTTCGAGAATGTTCATGTCCCGCTCACAGAGTACCCTGCCTCGTCGGGCTCATACATCATGCCGAACAACAACGGTGAACGCGGACGATCCCCTGACGATGCAAGAAGCAGCAGATACCGGAGGAGTGACTGCTCGCCTTATCCTGATCATCAGTCAGTCAGGTCGCTGGATGACTCTGAGCTCGAGAACGAACTCGCTAGTCTGCCAGCCAGTAGAGAAACAAGATGGGAGCAGATTTACGTTGATGGAGACACGAAGCTGGTCCAAAGAGGCTGTGGAGATATCGGTGTGCACGACTTTGCAACGCAAGAACCAAAAGAGATATGCATCACCACTCCGCCGGGCGAGATGGAGAACTCGTTCATGACCAGCAAGCCTTCCGACGATACGCCGTTGAGTTTCTCGGCACTTATGCCGATCGAGCCACAGCTCGCGCCGAGTGCATTGGAACCACCTCAGGAGGAGTTTCACCGTGCTGTGGGTGCTAAGAAGTCGTTCAGTGAACGTGTACACGAGCTGGCACAAGCACAAAGCCAGCATCCTTCCCCAGAGAGCTCGCCCAAACGTAATCGCCACTCTACCATCCCGCACACCTCAGTGTTGGCCGATCTCGAGCACGAGGTCGACTTCAGCTCATCGGTTTCGACTTCAACTGCGCCATCACGAGTCGGTACTGGCCTTTCTGTCTTTGACCGCCCCGACCGTGCGAGGAGGACTGATACAGGCTTCTCAATCGCAACCGGACACCGCATACCCTTACATCAAGACTCCGGTTTTGCTGAGCCTGAGCGCGTGTCATATGAAAGTGAGAGGATACGGCATAGCCTAGACGAGAGCATCCGAGACCGGAAGCTGTCAAAGCATGAAGACGAGATCATCAAAGAGCGTCTCTGGGACGAAAAAGAAGGGACAATGTTCGGCTTCGGCGAGGGTGTACGAGGCACCGAGCTCGAAGTCAAGCCCGTCTGGCTCCCCACACCCAGCGTCTCCATCCCAGTGCCGTCGACTGCGCCAACCATCCAACTCCCACCACCAAGCGTAGGCCCAATCAACATCCTCCGCGCCGAAGCCGTCCAGACCAACGCCCTCGAAGAAAAACACTCAAACACCACCATCCGACCCCCCAGCATCCTCATCCCAGACTTCCACCACAGCATCCCCAAACCCCTCGAAGACATCACTATCGACATCGACACACAATTCAGTCCACCCATCCCCACCCCCCTAACCGCCGCATCTGCCGCCCCGCCGCATACTCCCTCCTCATACACATATGAACATACAGACCTCCCGCGCGACCCCATATCGACGTCCGCATACCAACACGAATATCTAGCGTCCACGCGCTCGTCGCGCGACCCCTCCCCTTCTTCGTCGCTCGACCGTCGCACAGACGATCTGGCCGATTACCTGTCCCATTCGATTTCTTATTCTCAGCCGGAAGAGTCGTTTATGCTGCATGCGAAGGCGCGTTTTTGAGTCGGAGATGCGTGGGGGGAAAAGTTTAGGCTTGGTGGGAGGGGGCGTTCTCTGGGGTTGGTTTTTTTTTTAATTTGTTGTTTGCGAAGATGGTAGATATTTTTATTCGGTTAGTTAGTTTTAATTGCTGGCGGTTTTGGATTCGTTTGTATTGTTTTTTATTGGGTGGATGGGTT
>TARA_R110002003_G_scaffold45_20_pt1 | contig 47541 bp, 54 predicted proteins | sample TARA_R110002003 | Tara Oceans TARA_R110002003 (sample SAMEA4396441) | marine metagenome | biome: Westerlies Biome; feature: [SRF] surface water layer (ENVO:00010504); material: water (ENVO:00002006), including particulate matter (ENVO:01000060) such as... | depth 5 m | reverse complement strand
AAAAATGCCTGGGAACCAATGCGGCTCCTACAAGGCTAGTCTCCTGAAGCTCTCCGCGAGAAGAAGGTAGAGCTATATCTGACTAACCAAGGCTGATCGTCATAGACAAGGGAAGGGCTGAGAGCCCTGGGAGCCCAGTTGCATTTCTAAGGCTACTAGCCTGACCTGCTGCCCTCAGAGACACACATTGTGCTTTCAAGCCTTTTCATTAGCCCCTATGTCTTATCATTCCGCCCATGCAGAGGACTGCAACCTCTTCAGGAGCCGAGACTTGTCGTGGCACTAGTTAAGGGTACACCGTAATGATATCATGCATGCACAGCCTGCATGGCGTTCAGTCTGGGTCAAGATTGTGTCTGCCTTCTGGCTTATGCCCGGCTGTTGCCACGGTCAGCCGGGGACACTCAGCTACAAATAGTGCTCTTCACCTTCTTCCTCTAAATTGGCCCAGACAGATCGAGATTGCGTTATCATTAATCTATCAAACTCCAGTAACTAATGTCTTTTTGGTTCACAAACAAGATTCCCAAACACCCACATCACGCAGTACCCACCAATAGAGCTTTCGTAATCTTCCAGTACGCATTAAGAGAACTACAGGAACTGGTTATTAGATTAACTCTCTCAGATTTGGAGGATGCATTTCAGCAGGAGCTTGCACGAGATGATCAACTGTCGGGTACCACGGACGCCTATCCCCGACCAGATCTTATGGTCCTCCATCAGTTCTTCGAAACATCAGCCAATAAGAAAAGCGCTCGCGTTGCGCAAGGAATGAGACCAGGGAACAGGATGATTCGCAAGGAGAAAGTGTTTGGGGGACGCGAAGTTTTAGCATCCCTTTGGAGTACGTATTATTATCACAACATGGCATTGGTACGGCAGGCTCCGACTGATTTGCTGCACTGTGGTTTTGACCTTGAGTGGTTTGCTCTGAGTTGACCCGCCCCCCGAATGGAAGTCAATTCCACTGTCTCAATGAGAACTAGCGTCTTTTCAGCGTGGTCCACGTGCATACCTATAAAATCAGCTAAGTGGTGATATCTGAGGAAAGCTCATTTTGTACCCTTAATTCTGGCTTCTTATTGCGATGCTCTTGATCGTGGCCTATCTGCGCCACAGCCTCAGCCTCCGCAGCTAGGGGAGTGGTGCGGTGCTCTGGCCCCTTGACCTCGGGAAACTTGTGGCACACTGCGCCCCAACCACTTCTCCAATGGGGTGCCACACGGCTCACAATCACCCTGCAGATCGCGACCTCGGAAACACAGGCTGCCAACAAGGCCATTTTGGCCCGCACACGCCGGAACAGGGCTGTGTCAGGCGTGGTTTTCATTCGACACATGCCCGAGGCGGTGCGGCGGCAGGCGCCTTCTGCGCGAGAAATGTCGATGCCTTCCGCGACAGCAGCCCGGCCATAGGACGAAACGCCGCCCAACACGATATGGAAGGACATGTACAACTTTGCAGCCTTGGGGTCGGTCGCAAGGCTGTCGACTCCTACTCATTTAAGGTGAGCGACCACGACCGCCCGTCTGCCTCCCAGATCATCTTCCAGCCGCACGAAGAATTTCTGGTTCACACGGCACCATGGAGGCCATCGCAGCCCTTGGTTTCGCTGCAAACATTGTTCAATTCGTCGATTTTTCAACCCGAGTCATTTCCCAAACTGTTCGAGTTTACCGTGCTCGATCCCAATCCAGCATCGAACAGGATGCAACCGACCTCGAGGAAATTGGCCTTCGCATCGAGCGATACGTTGCACCACTTGAGTTTGATGCTGCCGTCAAAGAATATTTAAGCGGGAAACCATGGATTAGCGAGCTTTCTAGGAAGAAGGCGAATCAAGCAAACTCTGCATGGAAGCGAACGAAGCAACCAATATTACAGTTGCACCATGTGACGCACGAAAGGCCTGAGCTGGACGACTTTACCGCTGAAGCACATAAGCTGCTCAAGACGACAGACGCGATCACTCGTCTGTCAACTTCCGACAAGGAGATCATCAGGACATGCATAAAATGTGAAGAGGTTGCATCCTCGCTTCAGCAAGCGCTGAGCAAGTTGAAAGACACTAGTAGATTAAAGACGTCCGTGTGGAATAGCTTTACAGAGGCTCTCAAAACCGTCTGGGGCGATGAGAAGCTCCAAGGAGTGAAACAGCAACTGGAGAACTACCGACAACAGATGACCTCGCTTCTCCTCGTGTCTGTAAGGTTGGTTGGCTCTAGCCCCCCAAATTTATGAGACTAAGTGTAACAGAGAGAAGGTAGAAGCTTCGCGGTTAGCACAAAATGCAATGCATAAGGATCTCTACACTTCCACCAAGGCCATCCGCAGGACATTGAATGTTCTGTTCAGCGCCCAAGAACAGTGGAAGTTTGAGATTATTCAAGCGGTCCAGAACAGTCACCAACGTCGCAACACGTGCGCTCATTTGACTCATCCATCAGTCGTCCAAATACAGTCAGACATCTCGCCGCAAAGCCGCCAAGAATTTGATAGACGTTTGCGTGGCTGGATTCGATTCACCGACATGAACACGCGGTACGAAAAGATTGCCAAGGCTCATGAGCAGACTTTTGAATGGATTTTCCGACCGCCACCCGACGAACAATGGTCTGACTTCCCTGCCTGGCTGGAAGATGATATTGGTGGCCTGTATTGGATAACGGCAAAGCCTGCCGCTGGGAAATCGACCCTTCTCAAGTTCATCTATAATGATCCACGTACAAGCATGCATTTGAAAAATTGGGCTGGGGACAAGAAGCTGATCAATTGCGCCTTCTATTTCTGGAACTCTGGGGTACCAATGCAGATGTCCGAAGAAGGTATGCGTCGCACCCTCCTTCACTCAGCCCTTCTGCAAGCACCGGAGTTGTGGGCAGTTCTGTTCCCATCAAAAATGGAAGAGTTCATTCTGTTTGCCGACCCGTGGCTCGGGCCAATCAAAAGCGCCGAGGTCGACGACGCCTTTCGACGCCTTCTCGAAGGCGCTGGCACGCAATATAGGCTATTCATTTTCATAGATGGCTTAGATGAGTTTGGTGGTGATCATAGCCATCTCGTCACCTTCATACAAGGCTTGTTGTCGCCTCACGTCAAAACCTGCGTGTCGAGTCGGCCCTGGCCAGTTTTCGAAGATGCTTTCCAACATCACCCAAGACTCCGGCTCGAGACACTCACCTACTCAGATATCAAGCATTACGTCACTTCCCGTTTCTTAGCCAGCCCAGGCTATAGTGAACGCCAATTAGAGACGCCGGCCGAAATCCAAAGCCTCATCGAGAGCATCACCCAAAAAGCTTCTGGAGTTTTTCTCTGGGTGCAACTTGTCACCGATTCACTCCTTAAAGGTCTTGCAGCTGGAGAACGGCTCGAAGAGCTTCAGCGACGGCTCGATGCGGTCCCCGTAGACTTGGAGGACCTGTTCTGGAAGATTTTGACTCAGGTGGAGAACGGCTATCGCACAAATATGTCACAACTGTTCCAGATCATGCGTGCATCAGTCGAATCACTCACAGTTCTGGACATCTCGTACGCCGACGATCCAGATCCAGAAATCGTTTCGAAAACCCAATATGGGCGACTGGATTCGGACAAAGCCAAAGGACGCGCACTGAGGATGCGACGTAGACTGAATACATGCTGCAAAGGTCTACTCGAAGCTGATGCCGACAATGATCAGCCTCTCGCTGCTGCTCGCGTGACCTATCTCCATCGGACCGTGCGAGACTACATGGAGCGTCCTGAGGTTTGGTCGCGCTTTGTGGCTTTGACAGGGGACGAATTCAGTCTCTACTTCCGACTGTACAACATGCACGCGATTCAGGCTAAGGCCATCAACGCTTGCGATGAAGACTTTTGGAAAGCAATGATGTATGCTATCGAGGCCGCAACTCAAACTGATCCGGCAAATGAGGCTGGAAAGCAAGTCAAGCTTCTCACACAACTAGATGAGATCGGAGCACATTGTGCCAGAGGCCAACTCTCTGATGCCGCCAAACACTGGTCCAGTCTCAGGAAAGGTGGTCGCCTGAACACTTCGTTCACACACCTCGCCATACAGCTGCAACTCCACGAGTACATACGACATGCCCTAGCCCTGAAGTCAACTGGGTCAACGGACATTACGGTCAGATGTAAAGAAGATGCCGTCATGCTCCTGATGGCCACTCTGCACTACGATATCTGGATAAAAGAGCCCAATCTACCCAGACTAAGCTTCGTCCCCACGTCTCCTAGCGTGCAGCTCATCGCCCTCTTCCTTGAGCGCGGAGCAGATCCAAATCACATCATAGCAGGGGCATTGAGGACGCACGGCAATATCACGGGCGACTACTCCCCCTGGGGTGTTCACTTGCGAGAACCAGCCCGAGGCTCACAAATGTGGTCCGAGATCAGCACGCTGTTTCTCGAGCACGGCGCAGACCCAGTCCAAGTGCACAGAGACACGCCTGACATGCCAGAGGCGATCGTAGCTTTGGCGCAGCGAAAGGCAAGGGAGAAACAGGATGCGATGAGGAAGAGGAGGAAGAAGGATATGATTGGGTCGATCTTCAAGGTGGGGAAGTGGCGGGGATTGGCGGGTGCTGGGGTGCCTGTGACGCGGTGATCTGTCGTGAGCGTAGGTGTGTAACCTGGGCAATGCATATACAGTGGAAAAGGCTCAGAATTTATTACCTCAAAGAGCGGCATAACGTTGAAGAGATTACTCTAGGAGCACAGAGAGCTTTCAGAAAGGACTGACGCGCACAAATATTACAAATGCCGTAAGATTAACAAAGATCAACCACGATTGCGACTTGCAAATGCTGCTGCGAATGCGAGACCCAGATCACTTGAAGCTAAAGTGCCAAAAGAGAGTCTCAGCGACATGCTCCTAAACAAGATATCACAACACCACCAGCGTTTGTCCAATTCTGCATCAGGACTCCGATATGTGGGTGCAGAAGAGGGCCGTACTCCCAAGAAGCGACTAACTACAGGCGGAACAAATTTGCTAGGTCCGAACGATGTTTCTTCTTGCTCTGGATATAGAGAACAGACTAGAAGTGAACTATCTGTTACTAGAATGGTAAACTTCGCTCTTGTTGTTGCGCTGCACGCGTACGGTACTAAAGCCGAAAAGAGCTGTTACTATAGAGCGTGCAGTTAGAGGCGATTGGCGTCTGCGGCCTTTTTTTGCATCCTCGCGTAGGGGTAATTACCGATAAACGCTCAATCCTCAGGCATTTGTAAGCTACACAAGGGCCAAATACTACACGGCCCGCTCGTCAACCGAGTGCACTATGCCTAAAGCGGCAGAAAGAACCGACGAGTCGCAGGAGCAAGGGAGAACCGACACATGCTAGAGGCTGTTGCTCACATTCACATACCTGTATCGGAATCCGAGCAGACTGGGCTGCATATGAGTGCACCTGGGCTTAAAATCCGGATGCCTACGATTTCCGTGTTTGATGTTATAGCGTGTACGGACCTCGGGAATGTCCAGAGCCGGTGGGAGTAGGAGCTCGAGAGCGAACTTGAATGATAAATGCTCGTTGATCCCCATGTGAGAAATTGAGTATCACAACTGTCGTGGCCGTACCATAAGTTACTGTGGTCAAAGCAGACTTAGTCTATCGGACCCATTCCATTCACAAACCCCACAACACCATGGCCTCTAAAATCGTCGCCGTCGCAGGCGGCTCAGGCAAACTCGGCCGTGCCATCGTCGACGAACTCGTTGCAAATGGCAGCTACAAAGTCTTCGTTCTCGGTCGCGAAGTGCGTCATGATCTTCAGTTTTCGTTGTATCCCAGCATTGACGTCCTTCAGGCCAGTGCCGAAAAGTCCCAGGAACTCGGCGCCCCAATCCTCGCCATTGACTACAACGATGCAGATGGTCTAGTGAAGACACTCGAATCCAACAATATCGACACGGTCGTTTCTACCCTCGGCCCCATGTCCGCAGACCCCGAGCTCGCCTTGATCGCTGCAGCAGACAAGTCCAAAGTGACTACGCGCTACATCCCCAGCTTGTGGGGCATACGTTACACACCCGAGTATGTCCTACCTCCCTTTCCCCTACCCAATCTCCCCTGCCCTCTCCACCCTCACTGACCTCTCCCTAGAGTGGCTTCCATATTCCCCCTTGCCAACAACAAACTAGCCGTGCTCTCCGCTCTCTCCACCACCTCTCTAACCTACACCACCGTCATCAACGGCTTCTTCATGGACTACTTCGGCATTCCCCACGTAAAATCCTACCTCGGTCCCTTCCCCCTCGTCCTCGACATCGCCGCCGCCCGCGCCGCCATTCCCGGCTCCGGCGCTGTCCCCATCGCACTCACATACTCTTTTGACATCGGGCGCTTTGTCGCACAGCTTCTGCAAGCTCCCAAATGGGAGAAAGAAAGCGTGATTGTCGGGGACAAGGTCTCGTGGAACGAGTTTCTGGCGATTGCAGAGGAGGCGAGGGGCGTGAAATTTGAGGTGGCGCATGATAGTATGGAGGTGCTGCAGCAGGGCAAGGTGACGGAGCTGCCGGGACAGAAGGAGCTGTATCCGTTTTTCCCCAAGGAGGCCTTGCAGGGCTTGGCGGCTGTGTTTGGGGTTATGATGGAGAAGGGGTTCTTTGATATTGAGGGGAAGGATGTGGGGTTCAAGACGAAGACGGCAAGAGAGTTGGTTGAAGAAGCTTGGAAGGGCAAATGATCAAGGAAGAACAGTGCGAGACTCGTGCGAGGATGAGCGTGGCGTGCTAAAGTAGTCGGTTCAGCACGCTCATGTGACGAAGTCTGATCCGACGAAGGAATGAACAGTTACAAAAAAGCGGAACAATGCTTAGATGCATATTATCTCGCTAGCCATCCATCAAAACGCCCAAAAAATGCATCACATCAAGACAGTGACCGACATAGGTTACCAATGCTCATCCCCTTATCCCCATAAAACTCCTATAAATGATGGTGCTAAGTGGCCCAAATATATCCAAGACCACAGACGGGGTATCTGTTGCTCGACAACGCAGCTGTGCTCGCTAAATCCAAAGTGGTCTCGTCTTCAAACCACACAAGTCTATCCCAAAATGTACGTTTCGTGCTCGCTTAAGTGGTTGGTGTCCCCTGACGATGCTTTAGCCAAATATCCCCTCCCTCGCCCTTCTCCCATTTCTTCCAGGCGATTTCGTACGCCTCTTCTAGATCTCGGACCCATCGCTTGGTATCAAACAATGGGCTCGTCCAACGTGATTCGTAAAGCATGCGTCGCAGTTCGCTCAAGCGTCCAGCTGGGCGATGGCCAACATACTTGCAGCTACTGCCTAAACGCACAGCCTTCTCTTCGTAGTCTTCGTCGCTGGCCGCTATAAGTTCCTTGGCCGCTTGTGCGCCATCCGATGTTTTTGGCAACGCGCCCTTGAGGATGGAAGCAGCCATGCGCGAGCACATTTTGTATTTGTAGCGCGGCAAAGTGAGAAGGGGTGTGCCAGACCAAAGAACGTCAGCGGCGGTTGTGTGCGCATTGCATTCGGGGGTGTCAAGGAAAAGGTCGCAGACGCGAGCTCGGGAGATGTGTTGGTGCTTCTGTGCAACATCGGTGAAGATGACTCGGCTCGCAACTTCAGGCCCGGCCCACATGTATGCGGTCTGCTTAAGATTGGTCTCTCCAAGGTCCGGAAAGCGGAGCAGCCAGAGGATGGCATGGGGAAGACGCTCAAGAATTCGGAGCCAGGTGCGGAAGGTCGTGGGCTCGATCTAAGTATGTCAACAATCTGTCACGACATCTCTTACATGTGCACATACCTTGTAGAGCTGGTTGAAGTTGCCAAGGATGATGGCAGTGTCTGGCAGATCTGGGAAGATTTCCTTGCGCATGGCCCACCTCCGCTCTTGCTCTTCCTCCCATGTAGGCTGGCGACCCTGTGAGTCGGGCGCGCTTTGTCGATGATCGCAACAGAAGAACGTGTCTCGACAGAAGACAACATTTTCGCCGTAGATCCAGTTGTCGTCCGATCCTCCGCTATTCTCATCTACAAGCGTGTCTTCGAGGTCAATGTTACGTCGCCACTGTCGAAGAGTATCGGGAGGTACGGCAGTGTCATCTGCTAACAGATAGTCACACCACTCAGCTCCCAAAGTTCCGGCGAACCCCATGAATGCCATCTGTATGGGCGCGGCGCGGGCGGCGAAAACTTCGTTGCGAGCTCCTCTGGTGTATCCATTAAGATTGATGAGGACATGAATACCGTCGCTAACAATCTGGTTGACCAGCCGTTCCGCCGACCAGCTACTTGCGTCACGAAAGACAGGAGCCTCTCTCTCGATCTGCTTGCGGTGTTCAGAGCCGTCGCTGCCTGTGGTTGCGTAACAGAACGCTTTGACACGTCTCGGATTATGAAGACCGAAGACAGATTGCATGAGATGTGCCAGAGGATGATTGTTGAAGTCTGAGGAGACATAACCAACCTTGAGGTACGGATTCGGAGGTGGAGGTGGCTGATAGACGGTCGCAGGAAGCCATGGTACCCTTAGCGTCGAGCAAGAGATACGCAGACCGTTACGTTGAGATATAAGACGAATCTGCTTCGCTGACATAGGGCAGGTAAAGGTGTGGAACGGAAGCACCGTCGGAGCAGCGGGAACTGTCAACGCCGCGGGTATTTGTGGTCGCTTGTAGCTCTCAGGAGACCTCTGCTTCGGCTTGACGTATCGGTCCTGATACCATCGCCAAGTGATCCATCTTATGGCACGTTCGACAAGGCGAATCACACGGGCGCCCTCCCACTTTTGTCCTTTCCACTTGATCAGTACGCCCTTCATGCTGTCCTGCTTTTCTTTGATATCTCGAACGCTCCCATCCGTTAGGGCAAGCGGGCGGACAATGTCGCGGATGAAGCTGTCGTCCATTGACCCTCGGCCCCATCCTTCGCCATCAGCGAGTTGTTTCTCTACCAACCTGACGACCTTGTGTATCCAGCCTGAACTCGAGGCGCCCGGAATCTTGGCATCTAGTAACATACCACTGTCGTCCACGTGCCAGCGGTCTCTTACGCCTTGGTTATCAGCAATCCCGCCTCTTCCGTTCCAGCCGCACACTGAGTTGAGTGCATTGGCAAGACCACAAACAGCTTCCGCGAAATCTGGACTAGCCTTGACAGCTCGTTTGTAGTACAGGATAGCGTCGCTAATCCGTCCCTTGTCTTTTACTGCATTCGCAAGGTTGGCCAAGGCGATATCGAAATTCTGGTCGCATTGTACCGCTTGCTCGTACATCTGAATTGCGACATCCAATTGGCCAATATCTTTCAGAAGACTGCCAAGATTCGTATACAGATGGGCATGTCGCTTGTCCAGTTGCAATCCGTAGTAGTAATATGCGAGCGCAAGAGCGACCCCACTCCCAGGAACTAATCCCGGAATCTGCGGATGAAACATGGAATGCGACGCGGGGATGGGCTTGGAAGGTGCCGACTGCTGAACACTTGCGAGCAGAATGCCCACGTTATTCGCTGTCGATGGGCTCGGCTGCAGGGATAACGAGAGATAATAGAGTGCCAGTATCTCCCTCACCCCATAGTTACTTTGGTAGAGGGCAAGTTTGGTCGAAGTGGTTGCCATGCCGTCTTGGAAAATCTTTGCCAGGGAGAGGAGAGAATTGCTTGTAGTGGAGATGGCAGCTTTTCGAGCTATTCCGTCGTTGGAGATATGCTTCAGACCTGGTAATTGACCGTGAGGCGGGAAGCACATCTGAGCAGTCTTGGTTGCTGAGTCCGGCGGTAGCAAGATGGGGTCAGTAGAGAGCGGTACACGACGACCACCGGGCGAGCGCTCTGCGTTATCGTAGCCGACTACAGACAGAATGCGTTTGATTAGACCGTCAATTCCGTTAATATGTGTTCCTGCGCCAATGAGCACGGCGATCTCGAATGCTCTTGCAGCACCGGCATTATCTCCTAAAGCGTAGAGCATATTGCCCTTGGCATGTACCAAAGCAAGTATCCGGCCATTGTCACAGCCTGGAATTGCGTATCCACTGGAGCCAAATCCTGGTTGGTCCGAACCGGGAAGCTCATCTAGGTCCTTGAACACCGATTCATCGTCACCTTCGAACTCGAATACTGGTCTGTCTGACGCTTCAGGTAGGCTTGGCGATTCGCTCACGGTTGAAGTTGATCGCTCACTCTGGGTATCCAGGTTTCGCAGGGCATCAGCTCGTTTTGCAAATCTCAGTGAACGCTCCACTTCCTCAATGACCTGAACCGCCTCTTTGCCTCTGTGGTCGCTACACAACAATCCGATGAGGTGTTCGACGGCCTCAAAGTAGCTAGGGCGCAATTTGACTGCTTTTCTCCAGTGGCTTTCGGCTTCCCGCTTTTGCTGAAGAGCAAGAAGAGTGGCTGCAAGATTAGAAATAGCTTCCACGTTATCTTTATCCAGGGTCAAAATATGTTTGTACCAGTCTTGGGCCTTCTGATAGTCGCCAAGAGCGTACGCGAAGCAACCCCCCAAAAGAATACCGTCAATCCAGTTCCACTTGCTCTCTTCGCAATGCTTGGTGATGGCTTCCAATGCAGATGCTGCTGTCATGCTTGGGGGTATATCATGGCGAAGAATTGAATTCGCACTTGCAACGGATCCTGACATCCGCCGCAGGGTACGAGCAGGCTCCATGCCCTGAATTTGTGGTAGCATCGATGACTGTTGTGCAAATTGTTGCCAGGTCTGCCGTTGGGCGGTTGGGTCCAGTCCGCCCACAGACCATGCTGAAGTCGACCGTGAGTGTGCAATAGCTGGTCTTCTCTTGGACTCAGACCCCGAATGCGACGATCGTCGCTCGAGTGTCGGGGAGCTGGTAGTGTTGGAAGGATCCGACACATTTGCTCCGGGTTGTCGCGGTGGCTTTGGATAGATGTGTGGCCTCGACGGTGCGCGTCCATGTGCATGATGCGAATGTTTTCGTGTATGAGTAAGATATCGGAGAAGGTCAACGTACACAGCGTGCGCCCAAGCGAAGACCTTCTCTCGAGATTGGCCATTGATGGATTGCGGTCCGTACTCGGCAAGAGGCGTAGTGGCAGGAGTATGTTCAGCTACTGGCGTGGACTGGCCCGAACTTAGTAAGTCATGGGGGCGCTGCGTTGGCAGAGGCTGTATGGTTTGGGTGTGATAATCTGGAATGTGATTCTGGTTTGATTGCGGGTATGACGAATACTCAAGCGAATGACGTGGATAGTTGTTGTAGTGTTGGAGACCTTGATTGAACTGAAAATGGCTATGCGGATACGTTGACATCTGAGAAACAGATACGTTATACGCGTGAGCCATGTATGCACTATGTTGAGAATGGCCCCAATGTTGACGGTGGTGGTGCAAAAACCGAGGGTCGCGCATAGCTGCTGGCTGATACGGCGTATATGTACCATCAGGCCAGTACGGCCCGTATGGGCCCTGGTCATTGGAGACAGTTGGTCCAAGTGGGCTTTGACCAGGCATTCCCATCAAAGCACCGTACGGCTGGGCATACATCTGATACGGTAGGAGTGGTTGCAAGGGCGGTATCTGGTTCAACATGGAGTCGATCTGGGGGAGATGTTGTCCGGTTCTCCCGGAACCGGTCTCGAAGTAGAGACTCGGGCTCCAGTCCGATGATCCATCCTGCCTGCTGGTGGCGGGCGACCGTAAAGGCAGATCTTGCTTGAGACTGTAGGGGATGTTCGACTCGGCCGTCACTGGAAGAAGTATATGCTTGGTCGCATGTGGCTTCTCTGTATGCTCAACAGACGTACCATCATATGCTGCTGCCAAGATGCCATTCGGCGTTTTTCGTCGAAGCATATGCTCTGGCGGTTTCGAGGCGCCACCAGACTCAGAGCTCTGCGAATTGTAGGAATTGTGTCTTGACAGCGGATGAGCATATTGCTGTGGCGGGGGGTGCTGGGCGAGAGTTCGCCCCTCGAAGCCGGCGGCATTGCGGAGGAGTGAGGCGTGTGAGGGTGTAGATGGGACGTTGTTGTATGGTCCCTGCGGGGAGAAGTGCGGCGGTTGCGGTTGCGGGGGGTATTGCCGGACCATAGTCATGTTGCGGAGGCCGCCAGAGAGATCTGGGGCGTATGTTGGGGCGTCAAGCCAGATTTGTAGAGGACTGTAGCTAGTTGGGCAGTTGCTTTGGGTCGTCGTTCGTGAGGGTCGTAGTCGGTTGACGACCCCACAGCACAGCTTCACCAAGACCGGCTGGTGCCTATGCCTTCACGGAATCGTCGCCTGTCTGCTACGACTGACATGTCTTTTTAATCGTGACCAAGGGCTCTGCGCACCGGGTGTCCCTGGGCTGGCACTCACCAGCAGAGACCCCGGTAGATTGGATAGAGCGTTGTCGCAGGAGGGCACCTGAGGCAACAGATTGGACGCGTGGGATCGTGGAAGAGTTGTCGCAGACGTGGCGGGGTGAGGTCTGACGGGAATCAGGCGTCAGCGGGAGGGTGAAGTAAGGGCGGGTTGTCGACGTCTGATGTCGGCCGCGCAGGCTTCGATGCCCGGAATGTACCTCGCATGCACCAGAGCCGCGCAGGACAGCAAGAGGAACCACTAAATCGCACTGCAACCTGCAGCGTCTGCCTTGCGCAAAAGTCGGGGCGCACTGGGTCGTGTTGTCGCGGGAAGCGGGAACTTGCGGTGCTGAGGGAGCACAACGGCGGGTTTCGCAGGTCGCGCAGGATAAGCGTGGTACGGGACGCGCAGGGCGCAGCAACGGACCGCACTCTCACGTCGTCAAGCCTCGCAGCGGCGTGAGCAGGCCGGATCGGAGGGCCAGAGAGTCGATGTGGCAGCAACGCGGGCGCTTGGTGCTTTTCACAGCGGGATAGGCGGTGCAGATGACGAGGTGCAATGCAGCCAACAGTCGTTCAATGGTGGCTTGCGACTATCCCTGCCGCGGGCGGGTGCTGAATGCAGGATTATTCGTCTGGAGCGCCCGCCTGGGTCATCGAGAGCCTGGTCGCTGCGTCGAATGTGTGAGCCTGCGTGTCTGATTGCTAGTCTACTGTACCAGCTGAGCGAATCTCATCAGTAGCGACTGCAAGTCGACTATTCGCACTGCCATCACGTTGCTATCCGCGAGCGACGGAGACGGGGCTTGCAGGCACCCTCGTCCATCCCAACGTCGAAGATCGCCCGCAGCGCCAATCACACCCAAGGGCCAGGCAATGCGGGTGCCGCAATATCCACACCATGCACGAACCGCCGCCCGTTCTTTGTCGATGTGGCAGAGGCCGTCCGGTCTGTCTGCCCACACTGTCGCTTCCGGTATGTGCCTTCTCGAAAGATACGCCGCCTGGAGCGCCACTGTGTTTAGCCTAGATTGTGGTGCACACAGCTGCTCTTTGACAGCGCCGTGAGCTGACCGTCTCCGTCCTTCACGAATCACGAACATGGCGGTGGAGCGCCAAGCGCGCACATGTCATCAATTGATGCAGTGTTTCACGTCCGATGCAGTGGTGCACGTCGATCACCAAAGCGGTCAATATAGGGCGACGGAGGACGTCTGAAACGCACAACGGGTATTATTGTCAGACGGGATCTATATGGAGATGCATGTGGACCGTAATCAATGGACCGCTGAAGCCAAACCCGGAGGCGAGACTACCGCGGTGAGTAAGAGGTCGTTGATCTTCTTCACACCAAAATAGGCCTATCCCATGGTCGTGTCCGAAGACAGGAGGTAAGGGCCAGAGTGTTGGTGAAGTGACATGTCACGAGTGGGTCTCCAGGCGGCCGGAGCGCGAAACATGCCACCTGAGACCCGGGATCTGTCACCTCGCACTTCGATGCTAAAAGTGCAGTCGATGTTTGCTCCATGACCAAATACGCCAGGTACGCGGCGTGCGCCTAGGCAACACAAGGCGGCGCCTCCCAAACGCCCTGCCGCAGGACGCAATCGAGACCCACGCCTTGACGATCAAATCGAACGGTGATTGATCATTTGGAACTGGCTGCAATGCCGAAATGCGGCGTGCTTGTTCTGAAACCAGCTCAATAAGGAGATAGATTCCAGTGGAGCGACTGCTCTTCTTCAATCAGCTGTCCCGTTAGTGATGCCACTGGTCCCCATCGTAACCATGGTCTTAGCGACAGTGTTGCATGCTGACAATCTCAAAAAGGAGAGGAGTCAGAGAGGATTGGGGCCTCGTGATGTGGCCTGGCGTTTCTCAGCACGTTGTGGTGTTTGGGTGTGGTGTTCACTGGGAAGTTCAGCAGAGATTTTGTTCGCAGCGCTGCCGCACGGGCCCGCTCACCAGTCTAGTCACGGGTATACCTTTCGCCGCGCCGCCGGGGAAGTTCAATGTGGCTTCTTAGTGGGAGACTACGACAACAAGTCCACGAGGGCATTCAGCGTCGGCTTTCTTTGCCATATATATACCCTTCGCGTAGTAGCACCTCATATTATATCCTGTCTACCTCCACCGCGCCTGAGTAAAGCAGCACAATGGAAGCACCACCACCGAGCGGGCCTCCTCCCGGCGGGCCTCAACCCGTCCAGAGCCTACCCATCAACATCCAAGGACCAAATGGGCAGCAGCCGACCCCCGAACAGATCCGCCAAATTCAGCAGCAACTGGCGGCAGAGGCAGAAAAGCATGGCATTTCAGTCCAGGAATATGTCCAAAGACTTAGAGAACAGGCCATGGCACAGCAGCAGGCGCAGATGCGGGCGCAACAAGAAGCTCAGCAGCAGCAGCAACAGCCGATACAGCCCGGACCACCAAAGCCGGAAGCACTCGCCGTCGCAAACTGGCTGAAGAGCCAGGACCTGAAGCCGAGGACGGTTGTGCACGATGAGAAGAGGAAGGACATGTTCAGAGGTACCATAAATGAATAGGCACAGTGGTAGAGATTCAAAAACTTACCCACCGCAGTCAAAAGAGCCATTCGCGCCCTGCAGTCCCCCGCATACCAAAAAGCGCGCTCAAAGAACCCCCTCCTTCCCGAAGTCAACGACCGCGCTTCCGCCGAGAACGCTTTTAAATTGCTTCCCCTCTCACTTCTCGCCCTCCGCGTGACCAAGATCGACGGCGACGCGCCCGGCCATGAAGGCCACAATCACGGCAAGAAGAAGCGTGTCAAGGGCCTCTGGGACGTCAAAATCGAGCAACACCAGGAAGCAAACGACGACAACTATTACATCTGGCTGTACGAAGGCTCGCAATGGAAACAGAAGGTATACGCCGGCGGCGCGTTGCTCGCAGTCATTGCGATTGTGCTGTTCCCACTGTGGCCACTTGTGCTGAGACAGGGCGTCTGGTACTGTAGTATGGGCATGCTAGGCCTGATTGGATTGTTCTTCGCCATGGCGATTGTGCGACTAATCCTCTTCATCATTACCATGTTCGCCGCATCGCCGGGTCTCTGGCTATATCCGAATCTGTTCGAGGACGTGGGCTTCTTCGACTCGTTTAGGCCACTGTGGGCATGGCACGAGGTAAGTCAAATCACGGCACCCCTTCCCGAGCGCAAAACCCCCAGATCTACTCTGGAACTTCCCCTTCCACGAACTGGAGCTCACTCTTTAGACACCCGACGACATCAAAGCCAAGAAACGCGTCAAAAAGGAAAAGAAAGCTGCCAAACAAGCCGCCAAAGCTGTCGCAAATGGCCACCCGATCAAGAAAAGTAAAAAGGGCGGCGCTTCCCCTCTGCCCGGCACCGCCACACCCGTGCAAGACGTCGACACTGCGCCACAGCCCACGGGCTCACAAGCTGCGCCGGCGGGCTCCGTCGTGCAACGGACGCCGCAACGAGCGACGGTCGAGGAGGTGGAGGAGGACGAGTAGATAGGACGGAGGTTTGGCCGATTCGTGAGTGTGTGCTAGGGAATTTTCGGAGTGGACATGCATGGGTTAGCTGGCGTACGGGCGCAAGCATGTCTCGAACGGTCTTCGCGACAAGTTTTTCTGTACGAACATGGTACTCTTGGAGGGTGTCGAGATCGTTTCTAGCTTCGGACGGAATGGTATGACTATCTCATCTGATCCGGATGGCGCAGTACTCCCCGCGAGGGTGAGGCTGTTGACGGCGAAACTGCTTTTGCCTGACTTCAGTGCGTAGACATGGATTTGCTTTCCCCGCCAACAAGACTCAATATCACTTGACGGTATACATCCCATGACTATTCACGGAGTTCATCATCAATGGATGTGAGACCAGGACCGCCCCCACATACTTGCTGCATAGATGTAGACTTGCCTTCGCAACTGCAACTGCCCTTGCATTCTGGCCGCCTAGCTCAAAGGATACGCATTGATCAGATATCAGGCATTCCGGCCAGTATAGAGGCCAGGAAACACGTTACAAAAATGGAGACTTTGTGATCTGAGCTACTAGGTAGAGTGCAAACTTCTAGCCTGGTCAAGGTAGATATCGAGGCCAAGAGCAACATTCAGATGCTGAAATGGGAGGCCTGTCCGTGATTGACATGGAATGACAAGGTTTGTACGAGAGCTGAATTGACGCTACCATGGGTTGAGAAATTCCGCAATGCTTCTATCCTAAACGCCGTGCCCATGCAAGTCATGCTCGTCATTCATTATGCTCGGAACCAGACAGAAATGTTCATGGACCATAGTTGAAAAAATGCTCTTACTCGCCCGATGCAGGCGGCGCGGGGTTGGTGCTTGGCTCTACGTTCTCTCGGCTGGCTACTGGGTTCAGGCCCGAGTGGATCACTGGCGATCGGGTCACTGGGCTTGTAGGGTTCATGTCTGCCAACTGACGTTCTGTACAAGTGTCAGTGCTGTGCTCGCACCTCTGAAACAATCGGCATACCGAGCTCCCGTATCCGCAGCTTAAGCATCTGGTTCTCGCGTGTCAGGTTTTGTGTCTCAGCCTGGTAGAATGCGCTCTCGTCTCTTCCCGTGGCCGAGCCGGGGAGCATGTCGTTGTAGTCGTACACGCCTCCCTGGCCCGACATTGGCCGCAGAGCTGGTGAGCCAGCGTGACTGCCACCCCGTGACCGGTCCGCGAATGATGACTGGCGGCTAATGCTGCCTATGCCGAAGGGAGAATGCGAGCGCGGCTGGTTCGTGATTGGCATAGGCGAGATGGCGGCGTGCGACGGGTGGGCAGAATGCGAAAGAGACATGGAGCGCTCGGAAGTAGGCGTGCTGTCGTCGACGGCGGACGAAGAGGGCTGCTGCTGGTGGGCCTGCAGGGTGGATATTTGAGCTTGTTGTTGACGTATCATGTTCAGGAGACGGTTCTGTCACGCGTCAGCAGTGTCTATGTTGTGAGGATGCCATGTTCCATACGACTTGGCCCTCCTGCTCATACTCCAGCTCCTGGTGCAGCTCTCCCAGACTAGGCGTTCGCTCGTGGTGCGGGCTCTGCGGCAGACCCCTGCTACGGGCTGCGGAAGGGCTTCTCTGCATCTCGCCGGGAGCTGGCACGGAAGGGTCGTTGAGGTTGAGGTTGAGTCTGATGCTTGACCGGCGGCGCGCTCGCTCGACTTCTCTCCGCATGCTACCGGACGAGGACCGGCGCGTCTCTTCATTCTGGATTCCAGCGTTCATGGCTGCAGTGGCGGCGAGCGAGTGCGGCGAGGAAGATGCCATGGTGCGTGTAGCCGAGGGCGATTGGTTGCGAGAGGTGCCGTTGGAGGCTGAGGGCGATGCAAGTGGGGAAGGCGGCAGCGAGTTAATGTCTGGCGCCATGGTAGGCCGGTGGTGTGAGATGCAGCAGAGAAGTGGCTAGAATATGATGTCAAGATTCATAGGTAGGGCAGGTGACCAGGCAAACAACTCAGATCTCGTGCAGGGCGAGTGATGAACCACAAGCCGCGCTGGTGGGGTGATTTGAAGCTCGACCAACTTCACCCCGCATCCACCACCACCCAGGTATCTAGCGACGGCACTAATGTCAGGTACCGGTACGCCGCTGCGCATCGTCCGCTATCAGCACTTCATCCACCGCGGGCGTTTAGTATGTTTACCGTCACGTCACGTCCTTTCACGCGACGTTCACGCGCTCCAATAAAGCGACGCCGCAAATCTGCCCCGCGAGATGAGGCCCGGGCATGGCACCCCAGCAGAGACGGCTGGCAGAACACTTCCCGCATCGATGCTGCTGCACGTCGCCACGCCTGTCACGCTGAGACTGGTGCGAGACGCGTCGCGTGGTCCTGTGTCTATTCTGCAGCACTCTCAAGCCCTTGGTACGGCACAGTGCGATACCGACAATGCCACTGTGCGACTGCGTGCTGCCATGCGGAGATGCACACGCCGCGCACGCTGCGAGGGTCGCGCAGAACGTGCAAGAGATTGATACTGTAATATATCGATAAACTCTAGCGTCATGAAAACACCGACGAGAGGTCGGCGAAGGTGCCCCGCGTCGCTCTAGACGGCGTCCTGATCGACCTGCAGCCCTGAGATCAATCACGCTGCTAATGCCTAGTCGGACCCATGCTGGGAGGAGTGGGAGGGAACACCAAATTGCCGAGTGTTCGCCTTCGCCGGGGACGACCCTTCCAACCGTTGGGCGTCAGCTTCACACGTCGCTTGCGCTTCGAGAACTTGCACAGAATGGCAACCCAAGACACCGCTCCATCCAGCCAAATCTCCTCGACCCTGAGGCCAGCCGTCCGGCACACTGCAAAAAGCATCCCTGGACGAACGTTGTTGCCGAGAAATCGTCCACCGTTCCGGCTTTCAAACACGCCAACGCTGCGCGGAACAGCCATCCGTTGCACTAGCATCCTGCTCTCGGCCTAGCGTGCGGCGCCATCACATTCATCCAACCTTCTTAGCAATAGGGGGATCACCTGGGAGCCCCTGCGACATCCGAGTCACACAAGCCGTCGAACATGGGCTTGCTCCTTGTCAATATTCATCATTAGACTGCCCACCTTCTGCGGCCGCTAGGCCTCGCACCTCTTCTCGTCGCGATTCTGTCAACGACGTCCACCTGTTTCACATTCTTCGTCTTTCTTCTGCTGTGTCCTTATACGCACCGGATATTCGTCTCCAGGGGCCAATGTCCTATCCTCTCGTTTGACATTCGTTTCTGCTCCTGCAGTATAGCCGGTTGGCTACCACGCTCTTTGAACCAGTCTGACCACCAACTGCCACGCTCTTTTCCCACGCTTTGATCACCCGTGATACTCTGCGATTGTTCTCATCCGGACGCCTATCCTGCGTCTAACGTACTCGCATCCGGCGAGAACCATTCGCCTGGTCTGGGGAGCAAGTCTTCCCTGTCATCGCCTTTTATTACTAGCACGAGTCGTAGTGCTACCAATCTGCGCAATTCTGGACCATATATCCGGCCGACCCTAAATACATCGGCCAACCCCAACGTCCCTTGCTGGCAGCGTTCCGCACATTTTGGCTTAAGGTAGGCTACCAAGACACGCCATCATGGCCCTATCATCTTCCCAAATCTACGTCGCCACCTATAGTGCGGCACCGGATAGAATAAACACTCCCAGCAGTGTGCGAGCCCATGTCCAGGAACCTCCATCGACATCGCGATGGCGCTTTGGACGATCTACCACCAACCTCCGGGAGTCTGAGTCGCGATCGTCGTCATCTACTGGACGCACTGTCTCGACTCGGCGGGACCCCTCACCTCCACCCAGTGTTCCGAAGCTTGAGCGGTCCGCTTCAAAAATGTCGCTTTTCAGTTTGTTCAGCCGCCCCAAGGTGGAGAGAGCTCGGGGTCATACAGAAGTCGGTCTCGCTGTACCAATGCGACCACAGACTCCGCCGAAAAACCAACCAGCACCATCTGCGCCAAAGTCTGCTCTGCGACATAATCCTTCACCTCCTGCTCAACAGACAATACGGTCCCGCTCAAGTCAGATGTTCAGACAGTCCATGCGACCTCCGCCGCCACAAAGGGAATTCGGAAGCTGGGATCCTCCTCCGCTGTTCCAGGCTTTTCCACAGTCTGTAAAGCATGCCACCGTGCAAGCATGTGTTTTCGCCCCAGAGGTCTTGATGAGGACGCAGAGCCAGAGACGACAGGCTGAGATGCTGCGAGAGAGAATGGACAGCGTACGAGACCTGTCTGTCATCGCGGAGGATGGAAGCGAGGCAAAGAGACTGGAGAAGACGCACCGACGACTGATATCGAACTCTGTGCTCAATCCTCCCGCTCCGGAGCTAGTAAACAAGATCTACATTCTGGTCACTGCCGGCTTCGTCCTTCAATATGCTGGAGATGGCTCCTTTGACCGACTGCCTGAAAAGGTGCTCAAGTTAGGAAAGGACTCTGCGGCCTTCGCGTGCGATCTCATTCCTGGGAAGCATTGGGTACTACAAATCTCGAGCCATGCTCATGATGACGGTACGATCGAGGCCGGGCCGCAGAAGTCGCTTCTCTCGAGACTCAGGTCACAAAATGCTACCGTCAAGAAAGCCGCAACAAGCTTTTTGCTAGTCCTGGAGAGCGCGGAGGAGATGGATGCTTGGATGACCGTGGTACGGAAAGAGATCGATAACCAAGGCGGAATGAAGATCAAAGATGAGTCAAGCAGGGCATCGTCTTCCACGGATGACACTAGAGAGACGAGATCGAGCGACACCACGAGTCACCGTTATCTTGTGCAGCGCGATGCGAAGGCGCCTAGCAGAATGGTCCCAGTCGACTCTCCACATCAGTCGCAGTACGGATCACCTCGAATTGTGACATCAGAGTGGGAGTCGACCCGCAGCGAGCGCACAGCGAGCATCGCTGAATCATCAAGTGGTCAATCGTTCCGACATGGAAACCAGCGCCAATCGATTGAGACGTCTTCAGTTGCCACGACGCCTTTGTCGCAAGACCATTATCAACTCGAATCGCTCCGTGGTCGGTCGCGGTTCTCGTTCGTGTCTACGGCAACATCGCTATCAGGTCCTGGCACTCGAAACACTTCACGGGAGTCTTCACCGGCCCCTCAGTCACCTTTAAAAGAAGGATTCTCAACAGCTGTAGAAGCCGAACCCCTTCGGAGTGCAATGTCTCTCAAGTCATTTCACATGAACCCGTCTAGCAGTGTCGCATCTCGGCGTAGATCGATGCAGCCATTGCCTGTGACCAATGAGCACTTCGCCCCACCGGTCAAGCAGTCTTTTCAGCGACAGCGACATTCTCTGTATGGCCCAACTTCGCCCACCATGACAAATGAAGAACGACCGAGCGGCGTTGAGTCTGTATTAACAATCAATGCGACAGCTGCAAAGCACCTCCAAGAAGCCGTCGAGAGCCCCATTGTGCCAATTGCTGGCGCTGCTCTTCCGCTTCGGCCACACTTTCAAATTGATGCGTGTGCTCTTGGGCAAGCACCAACTCGAGAGGATAGTCCCGTCAGATTCAACGCCCGCAGCTACAGCGTCCCTCCTCGACGAGATGTAGTCTCTCCCCCACCCAAGGATCCAGCACCTTTGCCTCCTCCTTCTGCCTCTCGGCAATCAATCATTGGAAGCTTGCCGGCCGTTCCCACGCAGTCTGCAGCTTCTTCTTCGCCCACCTCGAACGCAAGAGCTCAACGTCGCATTTCTGCGAACCCCAAATCCTTCCTGCGCCCCCTCCCTGTCAGACCTCAACAGCAACATACCGACCAAGCTATGCTTGTCCCTCGACGCCTTTCTTCTCTCAACCCGCCATTAGGCCCAGCTCCTCTGCGACTGAATGTCAATGTCAATCGTTCTGTAACTGCGCCGGTGAGACCATCACCAGCATCCTCGAACACGACACCGATATCTGGCTCAGACACACCTCAGTCAGCCACTTCTGCAACACAGCCACGTCGGCCAACATCTTTCCAGGCCCGAAACACCCCAGCGCCGTTCCTTCTGTCCTCCGCACGTCCCGTTCGGGCCATTGCTTCAACACCATCCTTCATGCCTGGCAGGCGAACATCGAACCCTCCTACAGATGAAGTGCCCAGCTTACAGCCGAGTCCCAGTACGGGTGCGTTACGATCACTGGCCCTGGCTTCGGAGAAGAGTATCACCCCGAGACGGAGCATGCCCTCGTTCGCGATGCCACCTCCTGCACCACCACCAAACATGCCGCTCCCCACACTTCCACCAAACCTACCATTTCCACCTCCGCCACCGACTATGCCGCTGCCCACTCTACCTCCGAGTGTAACACCTTCCGGCTCACCACCAACAATGCCGCTTCCGGCTCCACCACCCAACTTGCCGCTTCCTGCGCCACCGCCAAACGCACCTCTCCCCGCTCTCCCAGCCTTGGCACCAAAAGGAGTTTCTGTTTAATGTTTCAGTGTATCGATATTGCTTGTTCCATCAGTCTCTTTGTAGGTGGGAGTTTTTCAGGTGTCTGGACAATCTTGGGTACAGGATCCCGGACCATTACGCCGTTATGTCATGCCATACCATCTGCTTTTTCCCTTCAGGATCCGCTTGGCGCACGATACCAGTCTCTGTCAACATGTTACTTTTGACTTTCCTTTGTTGTATACTATTCCTAGCCTTCTTGTACGATTGTTTTGTGTTTGGTCAAACGGGCACGACCTCGGGGACTAAAGAAGGTTTACAGGACTGAAAAAGGGGTTTATATGAGTCTGCGCTCGGTTTGCGCACCTAGCAAATGTCGAACTATTTGGTCAAGTCTCACAATTAGTATCTTCTTGAATGGTGGAGCCCTTGATGATGCACACGATTTGGCCAGGTGAATAGCACTAATCTCTGATTCCTCACTAATTGCAGCACCAGCACGAACAAAGGCCCTGACGAGATCAACATTCTCGATACTAACAAGATTTGTTTTGCAACCAACCCAAGGGTGGACTGCAATCTAACCCTTATGATCTAGAGCACCACATCATAGCAGTGACTATGCTCTTGCTACAAATAGCGGAACTCGGTGTTGCTAATCTCCATCGCTAAGATAATTTAAGCGTCGCTCTTCTCTCTTTCGTTTTCAGTGATGGTAACTGCAAGTATATCCATGTTGACCGGAGCGTTGTGGCGGAACTTCAACCCGCATCCGCGCAATTGGTCACACTAGGTCGCGTGTCTAGCGCGATCTGAATCTCCGCCTTAGCGATCTTTCCATTTCCACATTCTGCACCCACCCGGCATTACAATCACCATTCGCGTCAATAGCACTCCCGGCCTCTTTAGACACGCCATGGCACCGCGTAAAAAAGTCGCGTCGGCGAGAACACCAAAAGCAGTTCCGTCCAAAGGGGCCTTCGCAGCACCAGCATCGCCTCAATGCGCAGCCCTTCCGCCGTCACGCGTTCATCATGCATCATACCACTATCCTCGCCTCCTGACTGATAGGGTGTCATGCGACGCGTTGCTAGGTTGGTTCGAGGGCGTTGAAGAGACGCGTAGTATGCCATGGCGCAAGAAATGGATCGATCCTAAGGATTATGAGGGAAGGGACGATGAGCTGGGGGTAGTGCTGGGAAAGAGGGCGTATGAGGTCTGGGTGAGCGAAGTCAGTAAGTAAAGTGGTGCCCGAGATGGTTGGGGAGACCAGATCAAATCGCACGTGCGCATTGTGGACACGCTATCACGTGTGGGTTCAGAACATTGGATCGGGAACAGAGGCTGATCTTTGGTAGTGCTTCAGCAAACACGGGTATCCACAGTGATTCCTTACTTCAACAACTGGGTGTCGAAATGGCCGACTGTGCAAGATCTGGCTAATGCCGACCACGAGGATGTCCTTGCAGCGTGGAAAGGACTAGGATACTACTCTCGCGCAACTCGTCTCCATGAAGGTGCTAAAGCCATGATCGCCAAAGCCTCTGGCTCCTCATGCCCACTGCCCAGCAAGGCAGTAGAGCTCCAAGAACTTCCGGGAATCGGCAGATACACTGCTGGTGCTGTGTCAAGCATCGCTTTTGGCGAGGCTGAGCCAGTGCTTGATGGCAATGTTGCAAGAGTGCTTAGCCGACAGCTTGGGTTGTATATGGATTCGAAAGACAAGAAGGCGTCTGACATCCTGTGGGATGAAGCAGATCGCTTGATCAAGCATGTCTCCGACATGTCGAGTACGAACACGAGCGCAATACCAGGACAGTGGAATCAAGCCTTGATGGAGCTAGGCTCTACTGTCTGTACGCCGCGACCCCAATGCACTGATTGTCCGATTCAGACAACATGCAGGGTCTACCATGAAGGCAAAGCGCTATCTAGTAAGCGCCAGTCGCCAACGGCTGTGCCGGATATCGAAGACGCATGTACCCTCTGCGAGCCGTTAGATACCGAGGAGCTGGTCACCGTGCCAGAAGAAGTTGACGAGGACGATACACTAAAGCCAGCCAAGAAAAAGAAGAAGGGCAACGTGAAGCAGTCTAATACACTATCATCCTACTTTGCTATCGGCACGCCTAGCGCGAGCTCCAATGTGGACGACACCGACGATGAGAAGGACCATGGAACAGTCTCGCAAGGTAGCAACGCCAAGAAGCGGAAGGATACTAATTCAGACTCGAATATATCGTCAAACACGAAGTCGGTACAGACTTATTGCTCTCTGTTCCCTAAAAAAGTGGCGAAGAAGAAGGCCGCCGAGGAACAATCGGTGGTGTGTCTCGTCGAGCTACTTCTACCAGACGGGGGCAGCAAGTGGCTGATTGAGCAAAGGCCCGCGAAGGTATTCACGACTGTCCAATCTCATATTGTTGCTAATCTTTTCAGGGTCTCCTCGCATCACTGTGGTACGTAAGATGCCTACATGGCTCATAGCAGATTGACATGCTCCAATGTGGCTGCTCGGATGCGGCTCCATTAGGCTGGGTGTGCAGCATCAAGCTCTAATTGGCTACATTTCGGTTCTTCTTATCTCGACCATTGGATACCAGCTGACTGTGCCACCCTAGGCAGTTCCCGCAAAGCACGTTGTCGACGCCAACAACCACTCCCGCCTCACGCAAAGCCTCGGCCTTGAAGTACATCTCAAGCCTCAAACTTGGCAACATAGACATGAGCAAAGCGCGTTGTGCCGCTACTTACGATCCATTGGTGCATGTCTTTACCCACATCAGACTGACAATGCACGCCTATCATTTCCAGGTATTGTGCGATAAGGCCGAAGACGTGGTATTTCTGCACGCTGGTCCGCCCGCAAGGAAATGGGTGGAAACCGAAGCCATGGACCAACAGACGCTCTCGACCGGCATGCGCAAATGCTGGGACCTCGTCGTAAAGGCAACCTGACGGTCTGTCAGTACCGCGCGCTCGGTCGCAAGTCCACACACGTCCCACGCTTCCCCACGCACCCGTTATCTCTGCCAAGTGATTCCGCCTCCTTGGCTGGGCCCACTGCACGCCTTGGCTGGGCCCACTCCTCTCTCGACTCCGGGGAACTCTGAACGATAAGGGCACTTGGACGTGACCTCGCTATGCCAGACGTGGTGTTGTGATCCTCCCCATGGCTGTTGTGTAGCACCGGACTCGCCTTCATTGGACGGGACCAGTGCCTTGCGTATCAATGTACCAGGCTACACGTTACGAACGTGCGTACCAAGAACGCGTGGATAAGACATGTACGCTCAGATATAAGCGCGACACTGCGCCGGGTACATGGTGTTCTGGTCTGCATCTGGTGCATCATAGGACTACGCCGTTCAGAACTCTGTTTCGCAACGATCAGCAAGCATGGCGGAAATACCAGCACCCACTCCCATCACGGAGTGGCCAGACTACAGTGTCAACCCGAATGGAGGAGATGTCATGACGCAGGATCTGAATTCACTCTATGACAAGGGCGATTTGTGCTGGCTACTAGTCAGTTCCGTGTTGTGCTGGTAAGCAGCTTGTGTAACGACCATGGAGCTGTAATTAATATTGAATAGGCAAATCACACCAGCAATCGGCTTCCTATACGCAGGCATGCACAGGAGGAAGGCCGCGTTAACCATGATCTTCCAATCGCTCTTCTGCGCGTGCGCTGTGGGCATCCAGTTCTGGGTTTACGGATACTCGCTATACCAATCGCACACCACCGGTCCCTTCATTGGAGACCTGTCGAAAGCCGGTCTGCACAACACGCTTGCAGCTCCTTCGCTCGCCAATCCAGACATTCCCGATATCCTGTATGCCTGCTTCGGCTTCACTTTCGTCACCGCAACCGCCATGATTTTAGCAGGAGCCATGCTCGAGCGCGGCCGCTTGTGGCCGTCCATGCTCTTCCTGCTCTGCTGGACTACATTCGTTTATTATGTTCTCGCCTACTTTGAGTGGAATCCCAGCGGCTGGCTGTACAAGCTAGGAGTCTACGACTTTGCCGGCTCGGGACCTGTGCACATCGCGTCTGGCTTCTCGGCATTGGCTTGGGCGGTCATGCTGGGTCCCCGTGCTGATCCGCACAAAGAGTCGCATCACCCCAAGATTCCACATTTCAAGCCTCACAACCCGTTCCTTGTGGGCTTAGGCACGATTTTGATCTGGTTTGGATGGTACGCTTTCAACGGTAAGTCCTGTCGCGGTTCAGCAGAGGCGGTACTTGAGCATAAGCTGACTGTTACAGGCGCATCAACCGCCAATTTGTCCATTCGCTCCATCTATGTCGTATGCAACACTAACCTCGCTGCTTGCGGAGGTGGCATGGCCTGGGTTCTTCTCGAATATGCTGCCACCGGCAAATTCTCCATCATCGGATTCTGCAGCGGCATCATCGCCGGTCTCGTTGGCATCACTCCCGCAGCAGGCTTCGTCCCCATCTACGTCGCCTGTCTCGTGGGCGCTCTCACATCGTGCAGCTCCTACCTCACCGTCAAATACAAGTACCTGCTGCGCATCGACGAAGGCCTCGACATCTTTGCCATACACGGCGTCGGCGGCTTCGTCGGCGACATCTTGACCGGTTTCTTTGCCGCCGATTATGTCCCCGCCATGGATGGCAAGAGCAATGCATACGCAGGCGGCTGGTGGAACCGCAACTGGGAGCAGATGGGCTTCCAACTTGCTGCTGCGACCACATGCGCTGCATGGTCATTCGTCATCTCCATCATCTTGCTCTTCATCATCAACAAGATCCCTGGTTGCCATATCCGCGCGACTGAGGACGATGAACTCAGGGGTCTGGATTACAAGTACTTCCATGACGTTGAAGGCGACATGATGGTCCTGAACGGATATGGAGCTGCGACGCCAGGAATGACGCGTTCGGGCGTCGTGAGCGATGCGCCGAGCCATGAGGGTGTTGAGGTACCGATCTCGTCGGAGAAGCGGGATTGAAGTGGTGGTGATGGTGGCATCGAATCACGTCGAGCGGTCGTGGTTGCGATGAAGGGAGCTACGCGTCGCGTCGATCTTGAGTTCCCCGCATCGTGACCTCGGCCTCGAAGCATGCGCGCAAGTCTGCCTTGTGATGCTTTCACTTGTACAGTATTTGAACATTGGGATATATGGGATCCTGTCAGCAATGCACACTTTTAATTCAATCCTTCCACCACCAACTCGGCTCCCATCCCAGCTCGCTTGCCAACCGGTCAAGCCCCAATCCGGGCCTTCTTCATTTGAACACGAGTGCCTAACCTTTATCTCGCTAATGACTTCATTGGCCGCGGCTGCTGCAGGTACCGATAAATCCAACGCGCCTCCCTTCGCGACAGGCGCCACTCATTTCCTCACTTGTCACATCGCGTCGTTCACAGCGTAGAAGACACCAATTCGTTTTCAAGATGAAGTTCATCGCGACCGTTAGCAGCCTCGTCGCTATTGCGGCTGCGGCCGCAGACCCACAAATTACTCCACAGGCTGAGCTCGCACCCCGGCAGAACAGCGACCCTGCGTTCTTGGGGTATATCAGCGCTGCAACGTGTGAGTTTACCTAAGTTACCATGTCTTCATCATCACCATGACCATCTAAACCTCAATTCCGCATCAATCATACGCCACGCTCTCCATCTCAACTAACCCACCCCAACTAACATAACAATACTACCACAGTCTCCGACGCCCGCTCCTGCGACTTCCCCGCAACCCTTTCAAGCTCCGGATCCCTCGCGCAATGCTGCGCCTCGGCCAGCTGCACCTTCTGGTCCTCGTGCCCGACGTCGCTCTTTTGTGATCAGGGATATTGCAATACTGCCGTGCTGGTGCCGAAGGTGGGCGCGTCCAGCGGGCAGAATTAACTGGGTTGTTGGGCGACGAGTCTGGGACAGGCGGCATTTACGATTGTACAGGATATTGGATCAGGTATGTGCTTTTGTGATTATGGGATGGGGAAGGGGAGCGATGAATGGGTGGTTTGGTTTGGTGGATCAGGGCTGACGATGTGATAGCGCCGGTAGGACAAGTTACGAGTGCGAGATCGGGCAGTGCGGTGTCCAGCGCGCAATTTACGTCGGGCGCGAGTGGTGCTGCGAGGTCCACAGCTACCTCCGCTGCTGGCGGTGGGAGTGCGACGCAATCTGCTACGGGCGCTGCGCAGTCGACTGGCGCAGCCGTTGCGAAAGGTGTGATACCTAAGACGGGTGCATTGGCACTGGTTGCGATGGTGTTCGGACTGCTCTAGATGATGTTTGTGAGTGGTTAGTGATGACGGACAACGATAACGCAGGTATGCATTTCATGGTAGTTCGGACGAATGTGACGGAGGTTAGGAGTATGCTCATGTTCACGTGGCTGGTGGTGGGTCGCAGGTAAAATAATGATGTAATCAGGCCCGCATGTAATGCACCGTTCACCACAACTTCAGGCCGGCCAACGATTTCCTATTGCTCTTCACCCAATTGCAGATGTTGCAGATGCATGTTCATTATATTGTATGCAAGGTAACGTCGGCGCTGTCAATGACCCCGATGACCGACACATCGCTCTAACCTTCAATCGTAAGTTCATGCACGTCCCCGCTCTAGCCTTCACTCGTAAGTCCTACACTTGTGTCCCTGCAGCCTGGACGTAAGCCCGGCATACTACGCCGCGCTCGGCATTCTAGGACTCCGAGTTTTACAATGAACAAGTCGTGCTTGCCTAAGCAATGGAGGTGCATGTGCCGCATATATCAGTATATAACTACATCAGTCTCATACCCAGATACCACACAGGAATCTTCCCCGCTACCATTTTCTGACTTTAGCTTCCACACTTCGCCCCACAATGTCCTCTCCCAAATCTGTGCTCGTCTTCGGCCCTACAGGTGGCGTCGGCTCATCCGCAGCCCACACCGCGCACCGTTTAGGCGTACATGTCTACCTCGCCATGCGTGACACCAACAAATCCATCCCAGGCCTGTCTAATCCGCAAGATGGATACACCCGGGTCCAAGCCGATCTCTCGGACCCTAAATCTCTCACATCCGCCGTGCACAAATCTGGTGCAAAAGCCGCGTTCGCATACGTTCTGCACCAATCGCCCGATCCCATGGCCTCCTCATTCGCCGCCTTGAAAGACGCCGGGATCGAGTACGTGGTGTTGCTCAGCAGCTACACCGTCAAAGGCGATCCATCTGCGCCGGAAAACCACCTTGACTTCATCGGCGCCCTGCACGCAAAGACCGAAATGGCATTGAAAGAATCTGGCCTGCGGTATACCGCGCTACGCCCCGCCTTTTTCAACACAAATGTGTTCTGGAACCTGGCCGATATCAAAAAGGGATACGTGGAATTGTTGTACCCCGATATCCAATTTGACTTCATCGCACCGAGCGATATTGGAATCGTCGCTGCGACCGTGCTTATTCAGCAGCCACAGGAATCGCATCTCTTGCTTTGCGGCCCGGAGCTACTCACGCAGTACCAGGCTTACGGCATCGTGGGCAAGGTGCTGGGCAAGGAGATCAAGGTCAAGGCGTTGAGTGAGCAGGAGTGGAGGGATAAATTATCATATATGCCGAAGCCGGTGCTAGATACACTGGCCAAGGGAATGAGGGATAGCCATGAGGGAGTGGATGCGTATAAGGATGAGTGGTATAACGAGGGGGTGGGAAATCTGAAGAAGTGGACCAAGGGGCAGGGTGGAGGTAAGGAGTTTGGGGAGTGGGTTGCGGAGAACAAGGATGTGTTTGCATGATGAAAGAGACTTTTAAGGGTATGTGCTTAACCATCATACCCCCAGTTCACAATGTTTGACACCATTTTATAGCGTTAGTGCATCCTACTTGTGATAGAAATCGAGGTTCGTTGAGGTCGGTGCCATGAGCCGCATGCTAAACAAAAGTCGGTACCGCGCGATTCGGTCCCATGAGACAGCTGCGGAGACGAGAAAGTAAAACCTCAAATACTGCAGACTGCCCGCAACTTTCACTTATCATATTTTCTCCATCTCAAAAGCAAGTCAACGCCATGCAGCTGCAAACCGAAAAGTCGTGCCTCTTTCCACCGTCCCAATGTACTCCAGCATCCCAGTCGTCACATCACCCATCCGACATTGCAACGACAATGCAACCTTCCGAACCCACGTCGAACATGTACCGCATCACGTTCCTACAATTCGCAATCTACGACTCGACATCGCACATCCTTACGGCCGCCCGCAAAATCTACACCAACGCCCGTGACGACCCCTTCATATTCCTCGTCATATTTCCATACTTAACCATAGCAACATTCTTCCTCTCCATTCTATGCCCAAAACCGAATCTCCAAAAATCCACCATATCCACCATGCTGATTACAATACTATACCACACCACAGGCGCACTCATCCCGCTGTTCGAAACATGGGCACTCAAACACCAGTCAAGCGCGCCCGATCCGAACCACTCTCCCGCAGCGGAAATAAGATGGAGCAGAACTCAAATCCAGGTCACACATTTTGCGCTCTCCTGGCTCTTGACTAGCGAGGTAAACTACTGGCGCACATGGCTCCTGGCCCAACCCCCAGAACCACGTCCAAAGCACCCGGACTCGTTCCTCCCAATCACCATTCGCAGCAGTGCTGCATGGTACACCCGCACATACCCGACATCGAGAAGAGTTAGTGAAGTCAATTTGGCTGTTCCCAGACCGGGAGGTTTGACTGGCACTACCTCGCCTTCGCAGCCACACTACAAGCCCTTTCTATCGGCACGCTCGGAGCGACTTTCTGGTGCTTGCGACACCTGATCAACCCACGATACTCTGACTCGTTTGCTCCGCCCATGGGATTCGATACGATCTTCACGAGTGGGAGTGCGTGGGGTAATGTGGTGAATTTCGTGCTGGCGAGGCCGGTTGGGGTCGTGCATGCGGGGGTGTTTGAAGGCGTTGTAGAATTGCTTTTGGAGTGGTTAGAGGAGAAGAAAAATGTGGAGTCTGGGTTTAGAGACAACTGAAAGGGGGCGAGGTGTTGTATCTGTGCTTGAGTTTCAGCTAGCTCTTACAATTGTGAGCTTTGGGTTCGATCGATCTCCGCATGGATGAATCCTATTTCGGGTGGAGTGGAATGTACCAATGTCCTCGTGTAAGTTTTGGGCGCCTGATGGCTGGAGACATGCTAGTTTTGTTACCTTGGTGGGAGTGGGCTCTGGCAACGAATTTGCATGGTGTTATCTTTGTGATGATCCGGGTATACTGTAGCTTCAGGTGTTGAGCACTTGTGCGTTGGGGAACACCGCGATGGTCATGAGTAACCGTTTTCAAGGGTTACTTTCTACGTCCTGACATTCCGCTATTGCTACATCAGTACAAGCCCTAGAGTGCTTGATCAGTATTTTAAAGAGAATAGGCATTTGAGGGAAATCAAGAATACCGCAAAACTTTGGAAGCAATGCTGGGTTGAGTAAAACAGGTTGCAGGCAATGGCCTTGGCAATACCTAATAGTTATGCACGCTTTGAAGTTTCCCAAAGCTGAATTCCTCACACTACAGCTGTTCTCTATGCTTGCTGCGCTGAACCGAATGCGGCATCAGTGCGTCCAGATTGGACTGTATTTGGTGATTTATGTACAGCTTTTTCGGAGTGAGAAGCTAGTGCTATGATATAGTCTATAGCTACCTTTCAAGATCACCCACTTGTGGCAACGCCAATGCAAACCCCTGCTAGCGCCTCGGCAGCCTCCAGCACTTTAAATTGGCAACGCCGTCGCAGTGTTCGTGCTTCTCAGCGATCCTCGCATCATGGAAAAACTACCACAGGAATTGATCAATCGTATCGTGTGGTTTGCTGAACGTTACCCTGGCCAGGAGAAATGGTATCCTGCAATAGGACAATCCTTTCGGCTTACCGGGTCGCCATCGCAGTTTCCACGCCTTGCGAGCCTCAACCGTCGATGGAAATGAAGCAATCACATTTCGACAGCTAGGTATCGAGAGCGACGATCTCGATACGCTCCAATCGATTGTGACAGGCAACCGACGCAAATATTTGGCTAAGATCAGCTTTACGGCGCTGCTGCCAGAATACTCGGATGAAGCATGCGCACAAGAGGAGACACGAGACGAGCAACAGGCTAACTACGAAGCGTTCACACAAGGCATAAACGACCTTTTCGCCATTCTGAAAGCATGGGAAGACGATGGTGTGCACCGCGCGCTACATCTAGATCTTAGATCTGCGGCTTCGCCTACTGATCGCCGAGTTTATAAAGGACATGATCTTATGTACAACATTGCGATAGGCATGCGGAAAGACATCTTATCGGCTCGCTGGGAGAGTTCACGCCTCCAGTTGCTCATGCCCGATGTCCTGCCCTTACTCTTAAACGTACATTACCTCAGGATCGATGGAAGTGGCTCTCGAAGGCTGGTGCCGCTTAGTGCACCAGATCTCGCAATGTCGCTGCCAAACTTGAATAGTGTGGAGTGGGACTTCCATGACTGCGATGCCGAAGCTGCCTACTATCAGACAGATCACGACTCCTCAGACTCGGAATCAGATTCCGAACTCGAAGTCAATAGTTCAGAGGCATTGCTGGAGGCGCGAGGCAAGAACCGCATGGATTTTGCAGACCGGCTTAGAAACACTCAGTACTATTCACTCTCTGCTGCGCACACATTTTACCACGCGGCCCCGATAGATCAGAGGCGCACATGTCCGAGTATCGTACCCATGGATTTCTCCTTTGATCCGTTCAGTGCAGCACTCCGAATGTTCTCACAAAATCTCACCACTTTAACGCTGAACGCGCATCTTGACTCAACGCTTTTCTGGCCATCGCCCGACGAGCAAGATGCCTTAAATCCATCTTGGCCCCATTTGAAGTCCCTCGATGTTGAGATAAACATGATATCGCCATCCGGAGATTGGTATTTTACTGGGCCCCGGCCAGCCGATCACGAGGACGACGATGCAGAAAGAGGCATCATTGGAGATGCCGACCGGGAATACGATTACACAAACTTTCGGGTGCATCCTGATCCTCAAACCTTTGATCCATTCCTCGCTGCTTTCGCTAAAGCAGTCGCCAAGATGCCGGTCCTAGAGTACTTCATGCTTACGTCTGAGCTGACGGAAGGTACGGCTAAATTGCACATCTTGTACAATGCGCCTGGGAAGGAAGCAGAATTCGGTGATGAGGGTCCGGAAGATCTTCAATGCCGTCGTATTTACTACGCGTGTGAGGTTGGCAAGGTTTGGGTTCCTGAAGCGGAGACTGCGGAAGGATTGAAAGGCGCGGGCAAGGAGAAGTTTGGTGGTGAAGCCATCGAAAGATATGTTGGGAGTCAATACTATTGAATAGTTGGGATTTGCTTGCATGAGAAACAAATTTTGCCTTCCGAAGGCATGATGAATGCACAGAACAGTGCCTCGCAACGGTTAATGCTATCTTCTGTCGATGTATTTGAACATCAGCGGTCGCAGTCCGCAAATGAATATTCAGCGGCGGTCGGCTCAATGAGCTGCAAGAAATTGGCGTTGCAACAACCATGAAATCATCCTAGTTTCTCTCACGATATCACCCCAGCGGGCACCCCACCATCTCCCACTCCAACTCCCACACCATCCTCGCCAATATTACTCTCATCTCCAAATACGCCAGATTGATACCAAAACAGCCCCTCGGACCCAGCGAAAACGGATTAAACGCGCGCTTGTTATCGGCTGCAAAGCCGTCGCCGAGCCAGCGCTCGGGCATGAAGGTGTCGGGCTGGTGCCAGTATCTGGCGGAGTGTTGAGCCGTCCAGGGGTCCGTGGAGACGACGGTGCCCGGCGGGATGAAGTAGGGGCCAATGTGTGCACCGGGGGAGACGCGTTTGAGGCCGAACGGGACGGGTGGGTAGATGCGGACGGTTTCTTCGATGACGGCGGAAAGGTAAGGGAGTTTGGCGGTTGCGTCGCCTGTGATTTCGCTGCTTGAAGTGAATGCATTTCGAACTTCGTGGCGCAGTTTGGCGAGACATGCGGGGTATCGCGAGAGGTAGTACATGGTCCCCGTCAGTGCTGTCGCTGTGGTCTCAGACCCGGCGATGATGAGGATGTCGGCGTTTGCCTCAAGCAAGCGCGCGCGAAGTCGCCTTTTTCGATGATGTGTTTGAAGAAATCTTCACGGGTGATTTTGTGCTTGTTTTCGATGCGTTTTGCCGTTTTGGAGACCGTATGTTGGTGGTGGATTTCGTACTGTTCTTTCAGCTTTGTTATCGGCACGAGAAACGGCAGGAGCAACGTGATGACCGGTACGTCTTGTCGGAGTTGGATAAGATCAAATTCGCGGACGTTGTCGACAATGGCAGAGACCCAAGGGTGTGTGGTACCAGTCTTTACGGCATCAAAGGACTCGCCGAATGTCAGTTCTCCGGTAATATCGAAGGTAAGCCATCCGAGTGCCTCGGTGATGTTAACGCCGAGAGCATTTGCTCCTAACTTTTCGAGCTGCTTGATAAATAAATCAACGTAAGCAACGACGACGTCTTCTTGCTCCCGTAGTGCCTTAGCACTGAAAGCATGCGAAAGCGCTTTTCGCTGCCTGCGGTGATCTTCGGGAATCCGAACGCCTACGATGTGTGCTACTGGGGCTCCAGTGTCGTAATTCTTAGCCTTAAGAAATAGACGACTAACTTATCCATAAGACTGGCCAAAGAGCTTCTGCGACTTCAGTATAGCCCAGCCAAACAACTACACTCGGACGCGTCAAATACTAGCAAGCGTTCACGTATCTGCATCATCGTACATATCTCTCTAGATCGGAAAGGATATCACAGTACGCATAAAAGCCGCTCCTTCCGGTAGCTGTTTTGGTACTGTGCCTGGCTGATAGGAATATCTCGTGCAGCGGCTTGCTGATCGATGGCCTTCCCATAGTCGAGTCTGTTTCTGTGGTGGCGCCTCAGTGGCAGTGGGCGCTGCGCCTGAGTGCTGTCTGGTTGGATGGCTTCTTGAGCAGACGTTTGCGTACTATTAAACGCGTCAATTTCAAGAATTGAGATACTCGCTGTTGTCGTGTTTTTAAGGCTGAGGCATCACGACTGTACCGTGGCCAAGCCCGAGCTGAGCATGCATGTTCCAGCCCGAACGCCACAACGACGTGCAACACGCTTTGCCCCTGTGGCGTCCAACTGCAAGCGCCAACATCAGGCTGTCTGGAAAGTGATCACCTTTCTCCAGACTGCCCGATCTCTCGTCTGCCTCGTCCCGCCGGGCAAAATAGAAAGATGAATTGGCTCAGAAATAAAAGGTTTCGGGCAGGGGCGGAGGTTTCACTTGCTACTTCTGCTACTGTGCCCAACTCGGGCACGAAATCGGTCGATAACTCGCAAGGCTCGTCTGCCGCAGTGTCAGAGCTGGTCTCCGGACTCGATTTTGTTCTTGATGAATGGGATTGCGAAGGTAAGTTGATCATTTTCTTGTGACTCCCCGACTAGTATTCGACGGTGCATGAGTGCTGATGTAATTTACCAGCTCCGTTCAATGATCAGCTGGAGCTGCAGATGCTACAGCTCCGGAGAGCAGTAGCTAGCTACAGCAACTCTAAGGCTCCAGACGATCTCGGCCAGAGATGGATATGGTGTGTAAATGCCAATACCCAAGTTTGGCAATACAGAACCATTATCTGACTGAGACACGCAAATCAGCCCGAAGAGCAATACCGACCATATAATGCTCTCGGCTATCTGTTCCACAGCCGTGTACAAGCCAAAGGATCCGATTACACCTGCTGCTATCACCCCAGTCTCTCTGTACTATTCCGAGCCATCAGCGGATGCAACAAAGAAGGCTTTTGGGATATGGTACTTCAGAACGAGTCCAACAGCACCCGGCACCCTAATAGTTGCGGTCCGCGGAACGAAGCTTCGACTAGACCACTCGGTCAACCTGAACGGTGACGGTCAAGAAGTTGGACACTTTATAGTATGTGCCAAAAGTACGGGTTTCCATAAATCTATTAGGCTAACTCGAACGTGGAGACCGCCAGCAGCAACGACGCCAACACGCCTCTCTCAGCGCATGCCGGCTTCCTCCACGGGACCAAAGCTCTAGTACCGAAGTTGCAGCAACAGCTGACACAGTACATATCAGACGCCAGCCGTTCCATCGACAATGTCATCTTCACAGGCCATTCTGCAGGCGCTGCTGTCTCATCGCTCCTATTCCTCCACTTCCTCACGACCCTTCGGGTCGCCCGTTGTAAGTCCTGCCCCTCTCTTGTCATGCATCCATCGCCGTTTGCTTTGCGCCAGAACCGTTAACGAAGGCAAAGCATCCTCAGCACCGCTCAAGCTCTCCCTCATCACATTCGGCTGTCCACCCACTATCTCCATGCCCATACCCTCCTCCTCCCTTCCCATGCACACCACCAGTGCTTCTCCGCCCACCCGCATCGTCATCGGCCAAGTTCTTAGCTTCGTCAACGAGCACGACTTCGTCACCCGCGCCGACGCCCCCTACACCAGCTCTCTTGTCGACCTGTTCCGCAGCGCTCATGCGCACGCTCCCACCAGCCGCGCGAGCGGCACAACCAGTGCTATAACCGCGGGGATTGCGGAGATGGGCCGCTACGCAACGGCGGACATTGGCGGAGCATCGGCGCCGCCGCTCTGGGTGCTGCCGCCGCAGCGGTTTTTCCAGGTCGGCGATGTGGTTCTGCTGGCCAAGCGGCGGCAGGCCGGGCAGGGAGTGGAGTTGGTTGCGCGGGCTGTGGGCGTCGAGGAGTTGCAGCCGTTGGTGTTTGCGAGGTTGGAAGTGCATCATATGGCCGAGTACTTGCAGCGGGTGAAGGTGCTAGCGGCAGCGGCGTAGGGTCAAGAATTCTAATAAACCCCTGGGGCAGTCTAGCACAGAAAAGGTGCCTGGCATCAGCAGTCATAGACAGTTAGTAGTGATTGTTAGACAGGAGAAATATAATAAACTTAGGTGGTCCCCTGGATGCGATTTTGCAGCTCGGGCATCTTTGTGATATCATTCCCAATCATATCTCGAGAGCATCGGCTACACCAAAATGCGTATTCGATGGACGTTGCAAGTGTAAAGAAGCACCAGCCGCGCGGTACACTTGGGGTCCGGGTGGGTCCAGAATCTCACTTTAGGTGCCGTGAAGCGGACCGTTGCCGAAAATGTCCTCTGTTCTGGAGGCGGCCCGCAGTCTAGCGTGGCAGTCCGTCGTGGTCGCGTCGAGCTTAAACGGACGTGCTCCATCCTTGTAACATAAATGAGCTTTGCGCACTCTATGTGTTGCAAGAGTTGTACAGTTTTGAGTTGTAAGTGTAGTGTTTCACTGTCGAATACGCGAGCCCAGAACTCTAAGATTACGAGCTTCGTCGAAGACCATGCTTTTGCCCATCGACGATCGCCCCTGAGCTGCCACCCAGTCACTCCTCAAGTGCGTGATCCCTGCTCCAGATCAGCAACGTCACATACTAGCCAACTAGCATGTCTGTGCATCGCTTTCCCCACTCGACGACTAACATCAGGAATCGAGGCGTACAATATAGTGGAATGCGAAGCTTCAAGTCATTGTGCTCATGTTCGCGAACCGCTTGAGTGTGTGCAGGCTTCGACTGTGGGTGGCGCACCCCTGGTTTTCAGCTTCTCCAGCCCCTATGTCTCAAGATTTACTGCTCAGCTGGAGTTGCCTTGCCAGCTGCCCGCATTTTGGGTCTGGCATTTTGCATCTGGCATTTTACGTCTGCCATCCGCATCTTGCATCTTCTATTCTACATCTTTTATCTTGTATCCCGCATCTTTCATCCATAACGCGCCAACCCTTGCGCTCTCCTGATTGCAAGCAGCAGACATGGCCGAAATGAAGGCTGGCAGCATCGTCTACTTGACGTTCATTAGTCTGGGATTGCTGATCTTCTTCATCACCCTCTGTTGCTGCTGGAGGCGCCGCAAAAGCAGCAATGGTGTGCAGGCGATCCTGGGCATCTCGGCACACTGGGCCCTTGTCGTTATGCTTCCTCTTGCCGTCATCGAGCAGATCGTCCTGGGGTTCTACAGCTTACTCAAGAAAAGGCTGTTCATCGCACTCCTACGGTGGCTTAACGGACTGCTGTGCGCTGTCTTAGGTGGATTTGCCGCGTACACTGCCGCCGCGCTGCTGCGGTCGCGTCCGCGTGAGCACGTCGTAGGCTGGGAAAGATGGGTAGCCAGCTGTCTGATTGGAACTATCATGGTGCGTGACTCTCGAATCGCGTTTTTTCTAGCCGTACGTACGGTATGCTGATATTGATTGCTCTAGGGTTGGATCTGCGCTACCTACAATATCATTGTCATCTATTTCCTAAGACATGTATGGCAATGGCGACCGCACGGCTTTCCGTGGTGGTTCCTCCTCACAGATGCTACGACCGCCGTCTGTCTCATCGCCGCCATGGCCGTGGTCCCCACCGAGCAGGCCCTCATTCCCGTAACTCGGTGTGGAGCCGTGGCCGACCAGTTCGCAATATTTCGCTCCACCGCATCTGCATTCGGCATGTCGCCCGCACACGCCTGCAGATATCTTGTTACTAGCTATGCACTGGAGATGGCTGTCACGTAAGATGATCCGAGTCCTCCCTTCGTCCCGACCGACCGAGCGCTAACCAAATATCATGATAGGATTATGTGCTGCCTCCAACTTGTCCTTTGCGTGCCAGCTGCGTACTCCTTGCTCCCCATCTTCCCAGGCCGAGTCCTGCACCGCAAGCTCCGCAAAACAAAGTCCGCCCAAGGCCAGCTGGACCCCGCCATTCCTCTATCCAACCGCAAACTGAGCCAGTCCACAACATCGACCACACCGTCAACAGCCAAACCTTGCGCTCGCGTGCGCGCATTGGGCGAAGGCCCGGTTGCAGCAAACATTGCAAGCAACCTCCACTACCTCGATATCGTGAACCTCGGGTCGACGTCTCGTGAAATGCATCGAGCAATGTTCTCCACAAACAGTAGTCGGGAATCGTCGCGCATCGAGTTGCTTCACCTCTCTTCCTGCATAAACGGCAGTAAGCAGGAGTGCTGGGGCTGTGCGAGGCAGATATGTGAGGTCAGTGACGCAGCAACCCAACACGCACTCAAATCAGAAGCTGACCAATGATATGAGTAGGGTTGCCAAGTGCAAAAAACGATGCCTATGTCCGCAGCAGAATGGCACATCCACTGTTGCGTAGCCTACTGCACGAGATGCGCCGCTGCGAAGACATATCCTGCTATCCTTGGACACTATATCGCATGCCCGATCCAGTGGTTGAAGAAGGAGAGCGAGGGCAAAGTGAATACCGAGGCACATCTGTGTCGCGACTGCGATACCATGACATCCGAGGAAGTCGTCGCGCGTCGAGACGAGAGGGAAGTACGGAATATGCAGAAGCTTGTCAAGGTGAACGGTCCGCGGTGTCACAGCTGCGCCAAGGATCTCACAGGACATGTGCCCTGGTGGGCCTGTTGTGGATGCGGTATAGGGTGCGACTGGCCAAAGCATTTTCCAGACCAGTAGGCTATAATCAAATGAACCGTGCCACACTTCCTCTTCCAGCCATCGTTGGCATTTGTGGGTCTTAGTTACCCCGGGCTATAACGACAACCCTAAAATCCTCCATATCCTCCACCACCGTCGGATGCATCTCCGCCACCATCATAATCGCCCCCAAACCCAAAACTCCAATCCGAGCTGGGGGCGTCAACGGCCTGCGTGGCGGTATCCCCGTCACCCGCGAGCGTCTCCTGCACCGAATCGGCCAAATCCGCAATAGCAAGCGGCAGCATCAACCCGACAGTTAGCGCCAGGAGAGCCTCGCCGGTCCTATCTTTCATGTACCCGGACATAGCATTCAGTTCAGTCAGCGGGCCAGGCAGCTTCATGCGACCGTCCCGCAGCTTTTCGTACTCGGCAATCTGATCGCTGCGCGTAAGATGCGCCCACTCAGCGATGAAGAAGAGGTGATACGCGCCCTTTCCAAAGTGATGGCTGAACGGCTGTGCGCGGTGGATGCCTCCAAGCTTCAAGCGGTCGAGCCGCGCGTCGTCCTGCTGGTGCAGCCAGGCCGTGCTGTCGCGGAATTTGGACGAGCGCGCCATGGCCTTTGCGACGGTGAGGAGGCTGCGCTGGCCGAGGAGGATGGCCATACGGTTGCGAAACCAGGCCAAGTCGTCCATGACAGTGCTTTGGGCCGGCGTGGTGCGTGAATTATCCAGGGGCGTCGATGGGGGATATAAGTGCCGCCCTCGTAGCAAGTGTAGAGATATGATCGACCACGAATCAAAGGGAAAGGCCCACAAATGCTTGCTGATATTGCATTGGCCGCACCGGATGTGTCCTCGTCCGTATGCCTCAGTACAGTCCCAGGGAAAGACATCTTGATATTTGTAAACGGGGCCGCCGAATGCACCCCAGTCATACCAGTATTCGGACAGTGCATCGATCATATCAGAGTCTTCCCGTCGGCCATAGCGGAATTTGAGAATATACTCCTCTGTGAGCCCATTCGGAACGCTGAATTTGGACACGGACCCCTCTGCTCTGTACGCACTTGGACGGCAGACGAAGCTCATGAGATAGAGCGGGTCTGGTTCCGTTGGCCGCCGATTCTGGTCGCTGGCTAATTGTTGTGCAACTAGCGGTCCGAAAACGTTGTGGTCGATAATGGAGTCGCAGAATGTCTGACATGTGTTTTTGGACAGGTCCCAGTGGATATCCACATCGTGGCTAAGAAGACGTGAGCCGATGGATGCGAGCATTGCTGTGATCCGGCTGTCGAGATAAGGCTTCATGAGATTCATCAATCGATCCAGGCTCTCATCGACGAGTATTGACGGGTCTTCGTCGAGACCTGGGTCAATCTCGACTTTGCTCTCGCTAACTAGTGCGTCGACGATTTCCCTCTCGAGATCATGTTCGAAGAAGTTGCAGAATGCTCCACCAACCACTTGCTTCATCAGGACTTTGTAGCGCTTAGGGCCTCGGGGCCGCCTATCCTGGGCAAGAAGAAGTCGATTTGTCCTACGAGTGACCAGAAGGCTTCGCTCGATGAAGCTCTGTCGCTCTGCGACCGAATCTTTTAGCACCTGCAGATAGTTAGTCTCCCTGCTTGTAATGAGAACTCCTCCGTGATCCCTGGGCAGTGTCAGTAAGGGGTAGCTTATGAATCAAGATGCTCTCGCGACTTTGCACTTACTGGCCAGCACCAATCTCAATGACAATGGTTCCCACCCTCAACGCCATGTGAGTATTTCCATACGGAACATTGTCAACGAGATGTCTCATGTATATCGGCATCTCTTCGTATGCGTCCGTTATCCAGTAGCCCGCTCCAAATTCGGCAATAGTTTTGTTCTCGTCCACAAGGCTGGATATGGTCTGCGGTTTGAGCTGAGCTGCGGCAAAGCCAGCCTTGGTGCGGGACTCCTTGTTCCGTAAAGCTTCTGCCCTTTCATAATCTGCCAATGCGGGAGCTCCCTTGGTTCTTGAGAAAACCATTGCATGTTTCCTCATATCCGCAATCGTTGGATAGCGGCTTTTCTTCGTAGCAGTAAACTTGTACTTTGCCTCAGCCACTTCTCTTCCGATTCGAAGGAGTCCGCAGCTCAAAGATGAGAGCCCAGGATGATTGACGTGCGAATCGGACGAAGATACCGGGAACAGCGTTTTCAACCGCCCATAGGAGTCAGCACGCGGTACCGAGCCGCACCCGCAGAGTCGTCGTGCAAGAGAGGGGTCTATGGCATCTTGGAGGTTTGTGTGCTTGTAGGATTTTGTAAAGGTTGTCGTGCCAGGAGTGCAAGTCTTGTAATAGCAAGTAATGCAGAGTGCAATCGGGGCCTCTCCTGCTCGCGTCTTGGTGAACTGAGATCCCTGAATAGGCTCATGGCACTCCGAGCAGTCTTCAGGAGCGAAGTCTGGCAAGCCCGTCCGGCTGTTGACGCCCTGAGCCTTTAGCTGAGGCACGGCTGGGGCATTGCCCACGGAAAACCGCGGGTCGTCATGTCTGTACTCAATGACCTTATCGATGTCGAGAAATTGGGCAGATTGAAGGAGCAACATGGCTTGGGCCTGCACCTTGTCGATTGGAACCCGATCGTTTCCATCGAGGTACGTCCTAATATCATCAATGACTTCCTGGCTTTGTTTTTGTTCCCACATCTCCTTGGCTCGCGCGCGCTTTTCTTCGCTGGACAATCCTTCTCCTTCTCCATTGCCTAGAGGTCCGCCCCCCTGCCCAAGAATCTCGTGGTCGTATGCGCTTGCCAATTGACGAGACGACAAAACAACCTGGTCAACGAAGGTACTGAACCCAGAGGCTAGACCAGCAAGATTTTCTTCTTCAAATAAAACCTTGGCAAATGCTGGCTCTTGCCATTTCCTCAGGGTTTGGAGGATGTATCGGAGCTCTCTCCTGACTCCTTGCCAGTAAATAGCGAGAAGCTCGTTCTCGAGGTGATCCTTGGCAGGCCCAATCAATCTTTCGCCGAAATCATATTTCTCTTCTTCCTTGCGGTTTTGTCGAGGCCGGGGAGTAAACTTGCCCATTGTCATAGTCTTGCTCTCCGAGATGGTTCGGAAGCATCATGCGACAGCATCGTGGAAGCGACATCTGGATGTGTTGGCCAAACCTTCCCCCACCGTCACGTGGTTCAGCCGCACTCCAGCTGTCCAGGTAGCGGAGTGCTGAAGTGTTTCAGCGCGCGAGTGGGCTGGATGACATCTGATTGAGTAGAAAATACGGAAAAAGGCTCGGAAAAGCTCAGCAAAGCGACTTAAGTTTTCATGGAAGAGTAATCAACAGAGCTCATGTTCTCAAGTTTTAGTCCACTAGGGAGGGTCATGTGAGGCACCGAAAGTTTCTTCGTCACCGGCGAACTCAGGTGTAAGCTTACTCCACCTGGCTACTCATCAGTGTCAGGGTTAGCGAGATGAGCTCAGATGTAAGCCTGTAACGCAATGTGCCGAAACAGTGCGAACGTTACGCGCTACGCTTGATTTACTAGTTGAGAGATATCCTGCACGTGACTTTGTTTTATTTTAGTCGCACGCCGATTCATTGTTGACTCTCAGCTCGCGACACCAGCGTGGTTCGCTCCTTTCCGGCAGCATTGTCAGATGCCTTTTAGCCTCCGGTCTCTCTCTGCACGTGCTGACCTTGAATACAACAGGGGAGAGCTGGGAGAATCCTAGTTCGTTCCTAGATTGCCACCTTTTCGCTGAGAAGGCTCGAGATAGAAGGCCGAGGTGGGAGTGGTAGGCATACGGAAAAGAGTGAGCTACGAAGTACCGCGCTAGTGACTAAGCAAGCCAGGCGAGCATTTTGCCGCTTGAGTATTGTAACACATCCTGCTTTGTGGCATCAACAACACGAAATGATCACTTGTCACATAACCACCATAGCGAGCGTTGATGTGAGAGTCAAGTGTTGGTATGGGCAAAGGTCTAGTCTATCAGTCGCTGTCTAACGCCGCTAATGCATGAGTGTCGTGTCCCGATATATTGGTACAGTGTTTTACAAGTCTTCTACCTTCATGAGCGGATGTTGCTCAAAATACCTCAATAGCGTTTGGTACAATACGAGCATTGTGCCTGACTGAACGCTCGTCCAGACGGCTCGAGGGCCGACCCCACGGAACCAGCCTGCAATGCCTTCGGTCTTATATATTATCTTTAATCCAGTCATGACCGATGATGTATCGAGAGTCGCAGCGCCGTGTGCTCTTAGTGTTGTCGACGGCGAGGACGTCGATATTGGTCGACTCTGTGAAGGTCTTGGCTTGGTAGACTTCGATGGCGCTGAGTGTTTCGGTGATACTGTTGGTGAGAGGGGAGCTGTCGGTGCTTTCGCAGAACTGAGAGGTATTTCGTTATGCTGTGTTTGTATCCGTGTTTTCACGACATCCAGCGGTGTTGTTATCACGCCGGCCATGCCTCCTGCGCTCGCTGCTGTCGCGATTTCCAGCGGCAGCCCAATGTTATTCGAGCCCATGAACCGCTTCGCTTGGTCTCGTAGTTCCTCGTAGAATGCGAATTGCAGTGCGGAAAAGGGCAGATCACGCCACAAGGTTGCCTTGTATCCGTGAAACAGTGCACTGTAGCCTTCGACTTTCGCGATGGTGCGGGCTGCGTGTATTGTGCTGCGGTAGTTGTACCCGGAGTTGAAGTATGGGTTGTTGTACCGGCTGCAACTGTAGGCGCGTCTTCAAGACTTCGGACGGAACGTATGCGGGCGCAGCGGCGAGATCAGCAAAAAGACCTGTCAACGTGTCAGTCTACTCCCGCAGCTAAAGCACGAGCTCAGATGAGCTTACCAGCGACGAAGTAGGACACTGATGGCGCAATGCCATAGTCAAGCATGGTCCGTTTACTCCACTCATATGCCCCAAAGAAGCACACTGTGCCGGCGAAGGATCCGAGGAACGCTGGCTGCACTCCACCATATAAGCCTTTTCTGAAGCCCTCCTGTCGCCATATTGTGTAGTACGTATTTCCCATGGAGGTGTATTTGGGTGGCATATGCGGGTCGCCCTGCTGCCGCGTCTTGACCGTGTCCAGTGAATGCATCAGCATATCGCCGGTCGTACCGCCAATACCTCCTGCCAGCATTGCCTGCCTGCTGTCAATTGACGTCCATCTCGTCCCAATTAGGCATCCTCACATGTAGGTACGGGGGCCGCGCTGCCTCGGTGTCTATTTCTCCCTCGACTGCTCTGCCCACTGTATCCGCCATGGTCTGCTCGAGCTTCTCCACTGTATTTGCGACATTTGTTTGGCGGTCGTCAACGAGGTTGGTCGTGGAGTCTCCGGTGCTGAAGAGGTTGGCCACGCGGGCAAGTACCATTAGCGTAGAGCTGCGGGAGCGACACGGCGCTGTTTCGAAGTGGCAAGCAAGAAAGGGTTAGAAGACGGAAGGTGCTGGGAGGTAGGTAAGAAGCGTGGATGGCAGTGTAAGGAATGACGTTGGTTCTAAGCGTGGCAGTGCGGTGATGCTCGAATCTCAAAATTTCGGCCAAGACCGGGAAGGCCGCTGCAGCCCGCTGGACCCTGTCTATCAGCTATCGCAGGCACTGGGACCAGATGATGCCCATCACTGAAGTCCAGAATCAGGTACCGAACGACATCGACGCGTTCATCGAACCCACGCTCCTCAGAACTGCAGATTGACGCTGCACTGCAAGACAATTCTCTGTTATGGCTGAATGTCGTAGCCTGTGGCTCAATGCAGCTTAGCGCGGGTGCAAACCTCACGTGAACAGCCCCAGCCTCTTGTTTACCGCTACGCGCCCAAGCTCATCCATCATCAACACACCCACCATCCCAGCCACATCACGCACACCACGATTCTTTCTCTTGAGCAGCATATCGTTTTGATCGCATTCCTTACGCGACTGCATTGCTACCATTCATCATGTCCCATTCGTGGTTGCAACGAAAGCGCAAAGGCGAGCTGATTGACCTTGCGCAGAAGGCTGGTCTTTCTGAGTAGGTGCATATTGAGCGCAAATGCGGAGAGTACAGCTGACAAGTGCGCTGTAGTGCGGATAGCTACTTGAAAGATGACCTCGTGGAATTGCTCGAGGAACATCTCAACTCACACGAGACGACATACGCCAAACAGACCGACTTCCGCGACTACTATGGTCGCAGTGGATCGCCAGTCAAGCGCGAGCGCTCGTCGCCGTCAGAAGCCGTCACTCTGACCAAATCGCGCCGTCGAACGCTCATTCAAGTACCCTCGTATGTCTACATCTACGCGCGACACGCTACGCGCTCAACTAACAACAAAGTCGCAGTGAGGAGCCCACATCCGAGAAGACTGTAAGCGCGCCGAGCACGAGCGCACTTGCTACTCGCACCCCACGCGCCCTTTCGCGACGCGTGTCTGAGGTCCTCTCCGAAGTCGACATCCCCGCATCGCCCGCGCAGCTTGCTGAAGTAGCCGACCAGTCGTTCCAGGCTGTGAAGGCAAAGACTACCGAGCTGTGGGACAGGACCCGGATCGACTACTTTAAGGAGCTCGTTCGTGAAAACGCGAGCTCTGTTGCTACAATTCAGACTCTTATCCTCCTTATCGAGGCTGCCGGCTTGCAGTGGAATACTCTTCAGACAACACCCACAATTGCGCTTTCGGACTCGGTTTCGAAATACACAAATAGCCAATACTTGTTCATACCAGACTTCCTCGCTCTTCTGACAAGCGACTGGTGGGCCCCGGCAACACTCTGGTCCCTCACCAACTGGGTCCTTCCGCTCGTCTTCTCGTACTTCTTCAATTTGACTCTACGCTCGAACACCAATCGCAAGTCGGCGGACCGGCAATACCCCGCCGATCCGCTTACATTCAACATCTTGAAAGCGATTCTGGCTTACAGCGCCTACAAGTTTCCGGTCGTTGACCCCACCCTTACTACGAATCCTGGCATCGTTCAAGCAAATGATTTGAGTTGGGGACCTTTCTCTGCTGAAACCGTTGGTGTAGTGCGCAACAATGTCCCTGGTGGCTACTATGGGTTGCAGATTGGCGCACTGGTTGGTGTGGTGATTAGTTTGTATGATGCTGCACTTAAGAAGTAAGCGATCGATGTGCTGGACTGGATGATGCTTGAATAGCTACGAAGATATGGGTTCAGGATAAAGACAGGCGTTCGTGTTGGGGCCAGTATTGATTCTTGGCGGACAGGATACGCTCCGCGTTATTGCTTTGGAGGACCGAACGGCGTTGCAGTCGCCCTGTCACTGGCTGAGGGAGACTCCATGAATGCTTATCACGAATTTTGATGCTTGAGAACTTCCCAAGACCCTACGATGACTTGGTCGCGCAAAGCATTATTAATGATACGCAATCAAAGGCGTGAAACTAGCATTGTGCACATGCGGAAGGTACGACCATGCAAGCCGCGGGTGGGGCGCACGGTTAAGTCCTTGCACACATTCCTTTACGACGTGGTGACGACATCAGCAACCCTCCAACGATATTTCCACAACAATGTTCCAACTCACTCAAGATTTCGGGATTCTGCACCAGTGATCAGACATGCGATTGGATCCTGACGCCGACCGCTCAACCTTCCCCAAACGCGCGGATCTGCCTCACATTGCGGGCACACCAGAAGGCGCAGCATGGTTTTGGGGCGGCAGCGATGAGCTTGGTCGGCTGAACCTACTGACTCCACAACGCATAGCAAAAGCCACACAAGAGAATGTCCGGACTGGAGATGTAATTCCCTTGAACCTTCCACTAGACATACCTAGTCCGCCGTTCTTTGGCAGGAAGCCTTTTCAGCACCGTATCAAGTCCATCGGAAAGGGCGCATTCGATGACGAGCATGAAATCAACACACAG
>TARA_R110002003_G_scaffold9_14_pt1 | contig 47570 bp, 57 predicted proteins | sample TARA_R110002003 | Tara Oceans TARA_R110002003 (sample SAMEA4396441) | marine metagenome | biome: Westerlies Biome; feature: [SRF] surface water layer (ENVO:00010504); material: water (ENVO:00002006), including particulate matter (ENVO:01000060) such as... | depth 5 m | reverse complement strand
GCCCATCTGCGCAAGGTAACGCCTGTCAAGGCGCAGCAGAGGATCCCTATATACTTGTCGACGCGCTGCACCTTTCTGTGCAGCGTGCAGGGGTGTAGCGTGAATATTCACCCCGTAAGGCTTCATCCGAGGTTTGCTAAGCCTTTGCCCCATCAACGTTCAGACGGCAACAGCGTGTCAACAGAGCGTTCATCTCAACAGAGCGTTCCCTTAACAGAGCGTTGATCCTAATAGAGTAGTTATCTTAACAGAGTAACAACAGAGTTACTTCTACGCACGCTGTTTGCTTCAAAAGAGTACTCATTTTTAATATCTCTTTATCTTAACACTCTTAAGAGAGTATTTTAACTTTTGAACACTATGTACACACGCAACTCAAAAAAGTATCGTTGCAACAGCCTTCTGAAAAACCCCGTTCGGGCGGTACGGCAGCGTGGCAACACTGGGTTATGAGGAGCCCATATGCGCGCAATTATTGCAGAAGTTTCAAAACTGGGCTGACCCGACCTGGGGCTTTTACGTCTACGGCACCTACACGCGCCCGCAAGGGCTGAGCGACGCGGGCGGGGATAGCGAAGAGGACAAGGCTCAGGAGGCAGCCGGTGAGGCATGATAATGCACCCTGGGAGAGCAATTACTTATGGCTGCGTACTTGGTAGACGACACCCGCTTCCAGGCCGTGCTGAGCAAGCTGCGTGCCCATGTTGCCGACAACCTGCGCTACGGCCAGCCAGCGCCGTACAATCAACAGCTCATCGACACCTTGCGCCTCCAGCCCGCTGCCTACCTTTCCGGCGCGTCGCTTGCTGACGTCTGTACGCATTTCCGCCAACACTACGCTGTCATTATCGACCCGGAGAAAATGTACGATCCCCATGATCAGGACACCATTGACTCCTTTTACAAAAGCGGCCCAAAGTACAACTGGTGTCTTATCATCGATGACGAAGCGCTTCAGAGCATTGAAAGCTCGCCCGAACCCATCGGTCCTACACCGCCACAAGGTGCAGACCCTGATGATTTAGCGTATTAAGCCGAAAAGGCGTTCGTCAAGCTGCTAAGCAAGTCGTACATGACGATGAAGAAACCGATAGTACTTGCAGCACAGAGTCGCGGTGGTGCTGCACGTGGTCGGACAACCGAATGGAATGGCTGGTTGAAATTTCGCTCGTAGATCTTATGCGCGTCTTTACTGATGCGGACTCGGGAGATGATATCACGACTTATTTCCGAGGGCCTGATAAACTTGTCGAGTTTAATTAGGTGTGTAGCCTATTTCACTTCCAAAACATGATTGTATAAAATCTTGGAAGTATGGAGGAATGCTAGGCTGAACTCTTATGATGCAGAAAAGCCGGATGTAAGAACACCACCCTGCGACCGTGGGAGGTAGCGCTGCCACGAAAACAGTGAAATGATTGCTGCAATTCAGCCTGAGTGCAGCGTAGCTATGAGGTCTCGAGAAATGAAATGGCCTATCATATCAGGCCCGTCGTACTTTTGCTGCTGTTGCATTAGCATCTGGTAGTTCGCTTGTATCCGACTTGTTCCACACCGTGAGAGTAAGGAGTACTCGCTCGCAAAGCAATTAGGCCTTTTCGAATGCATACACTGCTCGCAGCTATGTAGCCGACGGCGACTATTTCCCCTAAATCCATGTGTCAAACGCAAATGAGAGTGAGTCAAGTGTCGGATAGATCTTCAGCCTTGCACTCAGACTATCCCCTAGTATATGTTTAGCCTCTTACTTTAAATGGGAAGTGCGCGACGAAAACAGTAAATTGACGGTCCTCAAAGCGTACACCAAGCGCGTCGATCTGCCGCTTTCGCCCGTCCTCAGCAGATCTTCATCATGCTTATCTCCGCCAAGCACCTGCCTTGTGATCTGCGCAACTAAAAGTCGACAGAAACCTTACTTCTTTTCGGTCATTCTCTGCTCCTTCAATGAAGGAACAGCATCAGTGAGGGTCTTGTGGAATTTACCGTCTTGGACATGCTGCTTCTTACTCAGGTGCCCAACTTCCTACGAAGATCCCCCACAGCAATGGTCGACTGGGGCAGATAAGCTCTTAGGAGATGCAGACTGGCAATAGGGGAAATGAAGATGGCAAATGTTGAATGCGGTGGTACCTGTATATATAAGGAAGAGCTGGAGCGACATTCTCACGACATCAGCTTCCACAATCACCTCATTCATTGCCAATCTCTAATTTCCTTTCTTGAGAAGTTGCCTACGTCCATCACAATAATGAAGACCTCCACCATTCAGCTGTTTGCGTTCGCATCCGTCCTTTCTGTAGCGTTTGCTGCACCAGTACCAGGTACGACATGCTGCAACTAAGCTCCATCACAAGAACACTTCCAGCTGACTGGTCCCAAGTCGAGCTTACTCCCGTTGCCGAGTACCTTGACGACACAGTCGCAGATCTCGAATCTGATATTGGAGAAGCTCTCGATTCACTCGGCCTCGAGGCTCGCGCAGAGATCATTCCCATTGCCGAGTACCTTGACGACACAGTCGCGGATCTTGAATCCGATATTGGAGAAGCTCTTGACTCGCTCGGCCTCGAGGCTCGCGCAGAGGTTACCCCCGTCGCAGAGTACCTCGACGACACCGTTGCGGATCTCGAGTCGGAAATCGGTGGCGCCCTTGATGCCCTTGGCCTAGAGGCCCGTGCCGAAATCACTCCCGTTGCAGAGTATCTGGACGACGCTGTCGCAGATCTCGAGTCAGAGCTTGGTGGTGCTGTGGATGCCCTCGGTTTGGAGGCTCGCAACCCCGTTGAGCTCACCCCTGTGGCTGAGTACCTGGACGACACCGTTGCGGATCTCGAGTCCGAGCTGGGTGGTGTTGTAGATGCCATTGGCTTGGAGGTTGCCGATCGCAAGTGAAGCATTCTCTGATATTTGGAGGAGCTTGGATGCGACTTTTTCATGATGGGCGATTGATTGGTTTTTCTTCTGCATGGCTCGCGACCTCGATGGATCATTTGGTGCAAGGATGTTTCCTCTTGAATTTTGGTGTAAATGTCGAGTCTAATCAAAATTCCTACTTCTCACTCTGTGTAGTTCGCATTTTGCTGCGATGCATTTCCCGGTATCAGTGCTGTCGTTGTAACTCTAGGGAGCTACTGATGCAATCTGTAACCCATTCACGCACCAGAGTAGCTACGGTAGACTGTCTCAGTTCCACACCACAGAAGCGCCCTAGTATCAATGTATTTACCTACATGAAATGTGCCACGGAGCTGGAGTGCATGTCCTGTCTTCACATGTGTATGGCTGGAGTCGATATCTCCGATGTTGCACTGCTGAGGGTTTCTGTATCCTGCAAGCGGCTATGGTGTCACTTTCTCGGCGAGTTCTGGGGTGCCCTAAGCCATAAGAGTGGCAAGATATGGCAGGGAAGTTCTGCTGTTGGTATGAACACTGTAGCAATAGCCCTTAGAAAGGTCTGCAGGCACTCATCATCCTGCTGTAATTATTCCCCGGTGACTAGACTGAAAGCAATTGATGTAACGAATAGGTGATAGGTTTCGCTAGACTGAAGAAGAAGGAATTAGGTATGGATGTGGTCATCCCCTATCTAGTCGCTACTAACAGTCTTCAGACAATTCGCTTAAGAATGTTGAATACCACATCAACATCGCGGCAGACCACCAAATGCCCTGGAAATGAGAGAAGGGTAGTGTAGCGATTTGGACCATTCTCGCAACTACTCATGGATCACTCTAGGCAAGTACACCCAGTGCTTGTGTACCTCTGTTCGTATGTGCTAGTCTTTTTGGGTTGTTGGAGCTTGCTTTTGCCGTTCGAAACAGGTGAAAAGAGAAGTAATTGAGGTATCAACGAGATCAAGGAGGAGCAGGCTGTTGTTAAGAATTTACGTGTAGAGCGACCTAGAAGGGAAACGTTCCATGTACGTTGTGATCCAGCAGAATAACAGGCAGACGTCTCTGTAAGAAGAGGTCTCTGTTATTGGTACAAGAAGAAGGACGTTTAGCAGGTTGCGTACCAGTTGTTGTGGAAAATCTGTTTTGCGCAACGTAATGCTCCCGAGCATTTCTTCCTAGCACATAACGACTCGAACACCATTGCTGCCCTTCTTCGCCTGAGCCGTAATCAAATCATGGTCGTATTTGACATCGTCCACCGTTGTTTCATACAATTTCATGTGAGGAAAGACTTTTAGGGCCAAAGCGGCAGTGCTCACATAGAGCTCACAATAGGCAAGGCTATGATGCAAGCCACCAGTTAGCTAGCGGCATCACAGCACACGCATGAAATGTCACACAAGAGATCGACTTACTTAATTCCAAGACATTGTCGGCTTCCTTTAGAGAAGGAGAGTAAGCCCATGTCCATATTCGGCCTTCGGAGACCTTGCTCGTCGAGCCATCGCTCGGGCATATACGCGTCCGAGTTTGGAAAGACATCCTCGTTATGGTGCATGATAGCGGCCGACACTATTATTCTAGGTTAGTCGAATGGCTTTCCGGGTCGAAGCTGGTGCCTATCTATCTTGCAGAGGAGTATCAAGAACAAACTCGAGGAGTATTACTTACTGCCGATGGCCGTGCCCTTTGGTATCACATATTCATACTTCCTTACACTCTCTGCTCCACTCCGATAGATAAGGTCTTCCTGGGGAACACGAGGTGTCCTTGCAGATACACCGTATGACAGTCGCAAGCCCTCAGCTACCACGCCACTCAGATATGGTAGCTTCTCGAGCGCCGCCCACGACAGGTTTGCGAGGTCCGCGTCTTTAAGCTCCGCAGCAAGCCTCGCTTGTACGGCAGGCTGCGAGAGCACATAGAAGGTGATGACAGACAAAGTCCACTGGGAGTTGTTGAATCAGCTTCAACATGCAAATCCTGATCTGTGCGAATAATGCTAGGTTGATGCGTCAGCCGGGCAGGACTTACAGCAGTAGTTTCCGTCCCTGCTCCAGTGAGGGAGAAGCCTTCGCCCGAAAGACGATCGACTGTCTTTTCGTGCTCAGGAAGCGAAGAAGCTAAGATATCAGTAAACACGCTCGGCCTTTCGCGCGTTACGCCAGCTTCGTGATCTTGCCGTGCCTGACGGATACGCGCCGGTGTGTTGATGTACATTTCCTTCATAAGGATACCGATGTCGCCGGTCATGTACGGGGCGAGAAAAGGAGCAACATGAACAAGGCCGCGAACCCAGGGGAAGAAGCGGAAAAGATAGGAAGTGTTCAAAAAAGCGCTCATGGGTTCTCGGAAGTTGGGTTCCCAGCCATCCTATACCCTCGAGTCAACGTTGAAAAGGAATGAACGCGGCCAAGGTGGCATAGGAATGCTTACCTGCTCTAAGAAGCCCAATGGCTCTCCGAAGCAGTAGGCGCTGATCATATCTGTTGAGAAACAGCTATAAGCTGTAGTAACGTTGAATGGTCCCTTTGTCGGATTTCCTGTCACTATCAGCGATCCAAGGCACACCATTATTGATTTCAGCTTTCAGCTTTGCACGAGTCTGATGGGTCGGCGCAGCTACAGTTCAGGTATGATAGGAAGTCTCGCATAAACTACGGCCATAGAGAATGGAAGAGCAGCACCATAACTCAAATTGACGATTGCGAGTCCTGATGAGCCGTGGCTGACATTGGTATAAATTCTAGGATAGTGGGAAAGCGGGGTTTTCATACTTATAAGCTTGTCGCAAAGAAGCTGCGTGAGTTTCAACATCTCTGGCTCGAGCCTCGTGATCTGTGCGCGCGAGAAGAATTTATTCATCGCATTGCGACGAACGCGATGTAGATCATGGTCGAGGGTGCCAAAAGCCGATTTGGTCGTCGGACCAGCCAATACTCCCAGGTAATGGGCCTGCTTGTTGCGCTTGCGACCTCCAGCAGCGTAGATCTCGTCGACGAAGGCTGCGTCATTGCAATGGATTTCATTTGGACCAATGCGAACTACAGGACCTGAAAGATCGACGATCATGTTAGCTTCACTATCACATACTGGAGCTTGAAGAGATGGTGGGTCGGTTCTCACCATATGTTTCGTGCATCTTCCTGATCACCTTCGTGTATGTCCCACCGAGCGCAAAATCATACCAGAATTCGTACAGAAGCGTCATAGCAGCCAGCTTCGGTCCCGGAATGCGGCTCAATGGGTGCCACGGGGAGATGTTGTACAGGGCTCGGACGAAATGATAAGACATCCATAGAGTCAGAAGCCGAAGTACGTTGAACAGTGTCACTGTGGCGGCCAGCCCATCCATGATCCACGATAAGGCCATACTAGAGACACTAGGCAATGTTGATGAGATGTTGAAAATTGGGGAGTGTAGCTACAGAATACATCGTCGTAGCCAAGCATGAGCTAACTTCGCAGATTCGAAGCTAGTATTTGCGAACTTGCCATAAGGCCCGCGAGCAGTTGATAGGGTGTGCCTGGACGCCTGAAACCGCGTGCAAGCTGACGAGGAGTAAAGTCGCCGGGAGACATTCTTCCCACCTGCTTTCTACTTAGGTATTTCAGGCAGAACTGCCTCGTTGTCGCGCAACTGTATGCTTGGAGCACTTTACAATCTCGTGACGTGCGATATCACGACGCGGGGTCGCCTTGGCGCCATTCGAACTGGCGGTGACAGCCCCTGAGCAAGCCTTGTCGATGGGCCGCTCCGAGCGGTTACGGCTTCGTCTCCGACTGCCCGTGCAGCTGCACGCTTGCGTTGCCTTTTGCCTGAACATCTGCTGGGCCGGCAGCAGCCTCATAACTCTTTCTGTTGATAGTGCACGGTGTGTTGACTTTGGCGGCCAGAAAGACAATAAGACAATATGCCTGGCTATCCTTATAGACTTCATATATGTGAACTGTTGCGACACTTTCGACAGCCCGAAGGGTCGCCCTCGCGGCACGGTTATCTAGCGTTACCGCAACGGTCTCTAGCTTCCGCGCCCTAGCTAGCGCAACACCCTCTATTGGTTCACGTTGATAGCGCAGCACAAGCGACCATGAAAGGCCACTGCGCTCGAGTCCTGCACCTATATAACGTCTATTATCACGCACAGAAGACCAGCCATATTACAGACCTAGCTCCCCATAGCCGACCGAACAAGGCAGTGGGTATTAGAGATCATTAACGTGTTACGAAGCCGTGCAATGTTACGAGCGATCTGTGCGATCGAGGAAGGAGCTGGATGCCGCGCCAAAAGCAATGGATTTCCATTGGCGCCAATATCAGGGTCTGCAAGGGTATCCGTAACAAGCAACGTCACGGACGCTACCTGCAAGTGCAGGCTGTGGCCCCAGCTGCGCGTGGTACTGTACACAATTCTTTTCCGCGATCCGCCAGTAACTGCTGAGAACCCAGGTTTCAGAGGAGCCACCGAAGGATCTACTTCCGCAACCAGTCTATTCTTGCCTCCGAGGATAGGATGTGGGGTCTTGCTTTTCAGTATACGAGGGACATGATCGCCGCGCAAATTTCTTTGACTTACATATAACAGGACGGCCCGCGTTTGGTGATCAAGCACACATCCTCGGGCCGCGCCTCCAAGCCACAGCTACTGTCAGCCGTCGCTATGAAATATGTCGAGTTTCCAGCTCATCCTGACGTACGGTCGCATTTGACCATCAACATCGTAATAGGCTGCATTGTCTTTGCTACAGTGGTGGCCCGGCTGTTCGCACGCAGATATATGGGCACCGGGATTGGGTTAGATGATATCCTTATTGTATGCTCGCTGGTAAGTAAAAAAACATCTTCGCTCACTAGAAAGCTAAGGTAACACTCTTCACAGCCTCCATGTTATGCTCTACTTGGGATCCAGGGGGCCTGTGAGTCAAGCTTGACCGGAAACATACCGTACAGAATATCTGTTTACTTCTCCAGTCTCAAGGCTAGGCTCAGGCCATAGTATCACGGAGGTCATGGTCAACGTGCCTTTGATCTTGCCAGTAAGTTGTCGCGACATACACAAGACTCAGGCAAGAAGCTAATGTCATGTACTGCAGTTGACTTTCGCCTTCCAACTACTCTACTTGCTTGCTCTTGGTCTGATCAAGTCGAGTATTTTGTGTTTCTACACACGTGTGTTCATCAGTACTCGAACACTACTCGCCGTGAAGGTCATGTTCGGGGTCGTCGCAACATGGGCTGTAGCTCACGCCCTGGCCGTCATTTTCATCTGCACACCAGTATCATTCCAGTGGGACTTGACCATCATAGGAGGAAAATGCGGCGACCAAATCAAGCTTTTCCAGTCTATCATTACAAGCAACATCATAACCGACGTCATGATCATGCTCCTCCCGATCTATAGTATGTATCCTGCATACTTAATTGCGAAAGACTCCTCTCTGACAACAAGAATAGCTGTATGGCACTTGAAAATGCGAATGACAGAGAAAGTGGCCGTGACGGCGTGCTTTCTGATTGGAATCCTGTAGGTCGTCAATTGTGCACTGATCCGCATATACCAGCGCTAACTTTAGTAGTTGCATCGTCGCAGCCATTTTGCGCATGATCTACGTCTCCACCGTGGACATCCGTGGCGACTTGACCGGCACAATGCCCATCACCGTGTTCCTAGCCGCATTCGAGCCGAACCTCGCCGTCCTCTGCGCCAGCATACCGATGCTTCGCCCATGCTACACCAGGTACCGGCAAACAAAAGCTACGAAGCATACGGGAAATAGCTCGAGTGGTGTTTCAGGCAATACGAAGGACTCGCATGGCTCGAGTGGTCGGAAACAATGCAAGAACGATGTGGAGCTGGATACCATCCACATGCTGGAGCATGACGTGGACTACAGGCCGGGAAATCATAATGAGAGTATTCACACTTTGGAGGAGACTGGCTCTGATAGGAGATCGACACCTGCGTACCCACCGCCTGAGACGAAGAAAACAAAGTGGACCATGTTACGCGCTTGATGGTCTCAGAGGAAAACGAACATGGAACTTGCAGGTCTGAAAATAGGCCCGAGCATCCAATCTGGACCCCCTTTCGGTCGTACCTTTTCTCAACACAGCGCGTGGCAGGACTGGCAATCCATTGTTTGCGCATGGCTCGAACCTGCTGCGAACGAGAATCGAATCGAGCTTTCCCAAAGCTAATTCAACAACCACGACACAACGAAATGAGCGCCAGAAGCACTCAATACTGTGCACGAAGACTCACTCCTGGGTCATGTTATTTGAAAATGGCAGCAGCGGTGGGAACGCAAGACATAATTTTCAAGTCAAATCTACTCTTGGCGTACACCCGGTTGAGTTGGGTAAAATTACCACTTTACATCAGCAAGATCATGCGCTGCTCAACTTCAGCACAATTCTGCTTAAGCTGAATCAAGCTTACTCGGACTTGCACGGGCTTCCTCGGGCTCACTCATGATTTAAATCAGCGTGTCTCAGGATTAGCAAGTTTGGAGAGGGAGATATGTCGAGCGAATTGAGTAGAGTTACCTCATGCTAGCAATTTTCTACGAGCTGCGATTCGCTTTCGGGAACTGCGTGGACATGAGATAACATAATATCATTCACGACCTGAGTCAGCGCGAGCCAGCATGACTGCGCCTGATTTCAGCCCTGAGCAACATGAAGAGAGCCTGAAACTGTGCCTCAATCAGCTGGTAAAGATGCAAATAGTTTAGGCATACCTTTCTAGCATCTACTATCATATGCCAAAGCTTTCTCTATCCTCTCGATAAACTTAAACATCTCACTTACGCTACTGCATGAATACGACTAGATATTTATACACCCCTCTTGCAGTTAACGCCTTCGTGCTCTCCCACAACATGAAACCATGCGCCATATAACACATACCCTGCCCAATCCGCAGGTCTACCTTTCGTCATCAACTTACACACCGTCTTGTTTAACGCCGCTGCCAAGTCCAAGACTACCCGGCTCTGCCTTGCTGCTCGCTGCCTCTCCGCCTGGTCCTCGCAATGCATATAAAACTCCTCGGTAAACGCCCTCGCCGTCCTGCTCTCCACGGGCCACAGCGTCCCCAGCACAGAAGTGGCACCTGCGAACAGGAGCGCTGGAATAAAGCCAAGCGGCTCATCGCCCGAGGCGACATGCTGCGTGCTAGAATCGCAGGCGATGAGGGTGATGCGCGGACAGGTGCGGGAGAAGTCGAGGTCAAATGCATCAGAGACAGTGAGATGGTTTGACGTGGGGAGAAGTATTGGAGTTGTGGGTGAGGAAAGCGACGAGCCGGTTATCGTGCTGGTGGTAGAAGTGAGAGTGGAGGAGGAGGTGGGGTCGGGGCTAAGCACGAGGCCGGATTGGAGGACGTCAAGCCTGTTGAAATCGGCGTGGCCGTGGTAGAGAATGCTACGGGATTGGCTGCAGCGGTCTTTGAAGGTGGGCTTTGTGACCGCGGAGCCCTTGAGTACCTTGAACCCAAAGTTGTCGTGGAGGTTGGCTGCATGTTTGTAGATAGCCTGTGTCTCGGAACGGCCCTCGTCTGTATCCTCATCGTACACAGCGAGCATGGTCGGATTTTCCGGGGGTAGAGTTTCCTTAAGACCTTCCGCTGCAGCTCTCATCTGGCAGTATCGGAACATGGCTGCGCTGGATGAATGAAAAACTGGATGCCTTTGGATCACGGCTCGGTTACTTGGGCGGAAGCGAATGGCGTGCAAAGGAAGTCGTGTCAATGGGCCTGAAGGACAAATGATGAGCAGGTCTTTCTCGTCGGTCAAATCCTCTAGATCCTGAATTAGCGGATTGAGCTCTCGAAGTCTCGAGTTGCCATCGGTACGTTTCAGCGGCGGTTCGGCTTCGGGGGGGTATTCCAACACTCGCTTGATCCAGGAATCAACAAATCCGGTGGTTATGGGCAATCTCTTGCTCATCGTATTGCCATCCAACCTTCTCACGAAAAGGACAATTGTCGAATCTTTGGCTGTTGCCGCTGGTACGAACCAGTCAATGTACTTAATAGTCTTTGCATCCCGCCCGGTCATCTCCAAAGCCGACTTCAGCTCAGCTTCCTCAAACTGGACATTCCAAGTGCCTTCACGGATGTTGAGCAGTTGCGCTAGCAGCGGGTGTTTTCGCATTTCCACCCGAACAGCTTCTGCCTTTTGTCTAGTCGAGACATAGTCTTGGGGCAAAGCTTTTGCAATTGCCGCGTTGTTCTCCCGCTCCCGGTCATACATTGCTTGGGCATCGGTATCGGCTCTGATCTGGGCGAGAAGGCGTTCGGGAATGGTTGCTCGTATGCCAAAGATATCCGAGAGCGCTCTTGCTTTGCCTCGCTGTAGCCAAAGCCATGCTTCAAAGTCCTTACCCAGGACAAGGCAGGCATTGACTGCGTTCGCGTACAGTTGCTGCAGTTGCTTATTGGACACTACATCTCGCTTCTCGAACAGGGAGTCAATGCAATCTATGGACAGCGAACTGCGCCGGATGCTATCGTAGAGCTCCTCGGCAAAATTCACTTCCGTCAACCACGCCTCGACGAGGCTGCCACTACTTCCAGTGAATGGCCAGTCCCTGACAAGATCGTAGAGATAGTTCACAGCACTGACCACCATTTCGGTCCCCCCGCTAGACTTGTAGAAAGTGAGTGCCTGGTTTGCAAGCTTAGCTGCTTCAATGAGATCGCTGTAAATAGACTTCAAGTCGGCGCCGGGTTTTTTGCCCTCTGTGGTACTTCGGTGGAGGAACCTGCAGTGGACTATAGTTGCGGCTCGCAAGTATTCCTGCCCAAGCATGAATTTCGAAGAGCTTGGAACTGCTTTCCTCCGTTCAACAAGCTGAAGCGAAAGTTCAACAGCTTCGTCTAGCTTCTTCTGGCGTATTGCTTGCGAGATTAGCAGATCCTCTCCATTTTCGAGCGAGATGTCGTTTTGATCAGCGCAATCTTTGGCTCTGCTCATCCATTGATCGGATTGGTCCCACAGTTCCATATTGGAGTATATTCTAGCCAGTAACAAGGATTTGGAGACTTCGCCGTTGTGGTTTCCAGCATTGCGATCAATCTCAGCCCAGCCCTGGAGGATGTTGGCAGCATTTGAGTGGCGAAGAAGAAAAACGGCTGAACTGCTTGAATGCTCTTTTCCTTGAAGATACTGAACATAGGCGAGGTAGTTTGCTGCATCCGAGATGTTGATGTATGATTCACCGCTTCGAAATACAAGAAATGCCCTTTCGGCCCATTCATGCGCCTTCTGAAGATTGCCCAAATTGAGGTAGGCCAGCATCATGGTGTGATAAAGATTTCCTTCCACCGTTGGACTCATACCGCTGGGAAGTCGACGGATGTAGTCTTCGATGCATTGGCGGGCGTATCCGTACTCCGGTGCTCGGATGACGGTTTGGCCAACGGTTTGAACGAACAGGACCTGCTCGAGAGCGGCTCCGCCAACTATGGAAATCTCTTTCTGCACTCTTTCCATGATTGTTTGGGTCATCTCTCGAACGTTGCCCATGTCGGTGGTGATTGGTATGGAAAAAAGAAGGCATCTGATGCCTTGTTGATAGCATTCCTTTGCAAAGTACTGTTCCGCTGCATCCAGTTTCCAGGACAATAAATCCTCGGGGGTTATTGATGTCAGTGTCTCGTTGATTTGCATGTCCATCAAATCCAGGAGTCCGAATTCGTGGTTCAATTTCTTGAACAGGTCTTCCGATGCTCGGATATGTGCTTGGGCTTCTTTGGTAACCTTCCCACCGTTAATCTGCAAGATGCACCTGGCAATGTCCAGCTGGGTGTTAGCTTCCTCGTAGGCCAGATGTTCATTGCCTTTAATGTTTTCAAGAAGTATCTCGAGCAGTGCCTGATCATTTGCTGCGTTACTTAATAGGCCGGTGCGGAAGTAGACGATGAATCGCGCTTCGCGGAGCCGACTCTGAGCGATCAACCAGTCTGCGAGGAATCCCATCCTACTTGCGGCCGTTTTCTTGACCTCGGACTCCTCCAGAAAAGTTTGTTCGGCCGCAGTGACTTGGATGCGGTGGTAGTACAATTCAAGCAGTATCTGGAAGATGTGAGTGAGATATTCAACTAGAGGGAACAGTTCATTGATCGACTCCTACCCGGCTTTGAGGCACAGTAGTGGTGTTGCTTGCAGCGTTGGACTCAGCTTCGTGACTTTGGTGGAGTGCTGTCCATAAACGTGCTATGTTCTCCCGTTGGCGTTTCTCTTCTTCAGCCGGAACAAGACCGTTCGCAATAGGCAAGGATTCTCCGGCTTGAGCCAACTAGGTAAGCCAAGCATAAACAAAGTGAATACAAGCCCTACGTTTTCCTGCCAGCCACACGTCGTAAACCCGCCGTGCAACTTGCATAGCCGCATTTGTCTCGGAGAAGCGCGAGATGCCGGCATAAGCCTTGATCAGCGCCAAAGCCACGCAATCTATGTCAAATATGTGCCGTGTAAGTGCCTGCGATGGGTCTCCATCTGTGAATATTGCTGACTCCGGAAGCTGGCACGAGTCCCAGGCGCGAATGTAGTGTCCTTGGACAAGGTAGAGAGAAGCGATCTCAATCGCTACGGCAGGGATATGCCGTAGCTCTGTGCGGAGAGTTAGGATGCTTGAATGCGCCTGACGATATCGCCCAAGCTTGCGCAGATCCATGATGGACTTGCAGGTTTGAGTAATCTCGTCCTGGGAGACGGCCATGGTGTCCAGTCTCGTTTGCCGTTTGCCGTTAACAGTTCGAAATATCATCGTAGAGGTGGCCTGAACTCTTTGCGCAGGTACATGACCGCTTCTGTGTCTTGGCGGGAGTTCCAGAATGTGCTGGAGCCTAGAGGGGTTGCGGGCCTAGGCTGCAACGAATGGCTTAGCAACAGCTGCAAGTCGTCGTCACTCCGGCCTTTTCCCGTCCCATTCCCCTCACAGTACCACTACTTCTTGATTCAGCTTTACCAGAGACTCTTCAGATCACATGGGTATTCCTCGCTAGAACTCGGCCACATCGCAGTCACTCTTTTTCTAACCTTAGCTCCAATACGCGGAGCTGAACGTGGGTCTATAGATAAACAGCCATGTCTGCAGATGACGCCAAATCGGCCACCCTTCCTTTGAACAGCTCGTTCGAAACCGAGTTCGTCTTTGACGATGCGGCGGCTATACCCCAGCTCGGCATCGAAGCTAAAGGCAAGATCAACCGCCACCTCATTACGCAAGACAAGATTGGCTCCACCTCGTTCAGCGCGACAACGCAGCGCATCCAGTACGGGACATACCATGGCAAGCATGCCTGTCTCATCGTGATTGATTTCACTTTTCGCTTCAAGCCAAAGGTCGCGGCACGCTACAGCTACGCCAGCATCACCGTCATGTTCCGGCGCGCTACGGACTCGAGCAACCACCGCGCGCCTAAGGCCCCACCAGAGAGTGATCCGCATGTTGTCAACATGGCGCCTAAGAGCATGTACGGTGTGGTCACTTCCGTCGAGGACAAGACAGTGCACGACGTGACGGTGCCGGTGATGTTCGAGAATCCGTTCGGACTGAAGGCTGGCGTGGAGCTGCATACCAGCATGGAGCGTCTCGAACACTCAGAGCACCGAATGGAGATTCACGGCCAGCGCTACGAAGATGATGACCACGTTGATGCACCCAATGGTGTGTCATGGGACTTGTTTGAGAACCCAATCCATCAAAACGGGATCCTGCGCAATTTCCGCGCAGCGGTGGTGGTGTTGAACCCGCCTGGAAAGCCGATGTGGATGGAGGTAGTGGTGAAGCCAAGCGTCAAATTCTCCGTCGATCCGAGGCGGCTGCTTAGGAAAAATGATGCATTTGCGAAGCTGTTGCAATTGAATGATCAGCCGGTGCCTCTCGACGGCAAAACGCCCAAAGATGATCAGGCAGAATTGGGCTGTGACGATTTTACCTCGTCAAAGTTTCCATGGCCCATGATTCTACGACTACCCGTAGAGAACCAGGCATGTTTCCAAATGCCCGCCAACACCTGCATGGACGGACTACTGACTGCGCATTAGTCTGATATAGGGATTGCATCGATTAGGACTGCTCACGTCGACAACCCAAGCCAAGAACCGAGCTCTCCAAGCGATTAGTCCTGATTTCGACTCCTTGGAATTGTCCGCGTCTCGTGGCTATCTGGTAGGGCGCGCTTTGCTCCTCTCCCTTTCCAGGTCATTGAGTTCCTACCGTTCTTGATATGTACCCAGTACGTTACTTAAACGCAATTTTGGAAGTAAGTAGATTCAAAAGGTCCTGCTTTTCTTCCGTCCACGAAGTGACAGTGAACGAGTCACTCTGCAAGAAAAAACAGAACCTTACCTCTATAAATCTCTGGCCTCGAGCAAGCAACAAATAAGCTCAGATCTGCCCTCTAGAGCGGCTCGAGGCCTCGGGAATTCTCTCATGGGAGAAGCACGCTCCGAGTAAAGTTGGGCTCCGCGAAGAATTGCTCCGAGGAGAGAAAGGCTCCGAGGAGAATTTCTTGGAGAAGAGAAGGTCATCGAGTAGCGAGAAGCTCCTCGGACGGAGAAGCACTGCGGAGAGAAGCGCTCTAGGGAGAAAAGCTCCTAGGAGAGAGGAAGTCCCTCGATATTTCACATTTCTGCATTCCAGCTAATTAGGGCCCATTTTCAGACCCTCTTCAATGTTACTCAGGGGTGAACTCAGACACAATCAGAGGAGCCCAGGCCTTAACTAATCATAGTCAAGCTGGCTCACGTTGGCTCAAGAGCGCTCAGCCATAGCTCACGCTGCTTACTTATAGCTCGCATTGCATCCCTGTGTAATCAATGTCAAATCCGGAAAGAGATTTGCGTGAGAGTAGATTTGTAGATTCTACAGTAATTCCTGCTCCCGGCATGCACCCGACTAAGTTAGTCGTTTTTAGCCTTTTACACTAGCAAAATCTTACTCAGCTTAGCCTCGGCTTAATTATGCTTATCTTAAATCACGCTTGCTCGGGCTTGCTCGGGCTTGCTTATAATCAAAATCATGATCCCTTAGGCTACTTATACTTATGACCAAAATCGTTGTGCCTCAGGCTACTCATGCTCGAGCAAGTGAGGCCCGAGCAAGAGAGCTAGAAAGTCGAGCAAAAGGAGCTCGAGAAAGTGAGGCTCGAGTAAGTTAGGCTTGAGTAAGTAAGACTGATTTATGGAGCCCATTGCCTGATTACCTCCTGATGGAGGCAGGCCGCTTGTATGAATGATCTCGATATGAGCTGGACAATTGCCAACAGTAAATTCCGCATGCCCACCAACGGTTCCCAGCCCTCCATGAGCACATCGCTCGAATATCGCAGAAGCTCGCGCTGCAACATCCCCCAGGTTTCCTTTACATGTACTGGAGCAATCATCCGTATAGTAAACAGCAAGAGCGCAACCTTCAACGTACTACACGGAAAACATGAGCAGAATATAGATTAAAGGGATACTGAGACTCACTCCTGGCCACCCACCATGTTCCGCCCTTCTTGCCGTGCAGCGCACCTAGCTGTGGAGCACCGTACAAGCTTCTAAAAGCGTGTACGCAATCGGCGATCTTTGGAGAGCCCGATGTCTTTTCACAAACTACATTATCAGAGTTCGGTTGCGCATACGACAACGGGGTAAGATTAGACTGTGAGTTGGGAAGGGGACTAGCGGTACTGGATTGCTCGTCACAGATTCGCTATCGTCGCTGCTGATGTCGTTTTGAGCCTGCAGCTCCCATGTTGCACGCCAAAGGCTCCAGGCTCCGAGTTTTGACGCTGCCTGTTCTGTGACTGATCCAAGTTCACATCCCATGCCCTTGTATATACAGGGTACGTGCCAAACAGTTCTTGCATATACCTGGCTTGTGCGAGATCCACGTACGTATCGTTGGTGTCCACTGCCTTTTGGAGATCTCTTTGAGCCCGAAGTCGTTGGTGCCCTTGTCTGTGTAGGCGGTAGTCCTAAATCTGCAGCTGTTCCTCTGAGCATTGCAGCTAATGGAAACGTATCTATCATTCCACCAGTCTGACCACCCAATGCCGCGGTATGCCAGTGTGGCGCGAAGGAACCCGACGTTTTGAATATTTGTTGCTGGTAAGGAGAATTGATTTTGCTGTCACTAAAATAATCCATGCCGCTTGCGTCTCGAAGTCGATGTAAGCCTTCCCGCCACCGCTGTGGACAGATATTTCGCCATGTCTATATGACAAGGCTGGCGCTAATTCTGCCCCCCCAAACAGTGCAACACATTTGAGTATCGAGACTTTCGTCACACTTGACTTAGTCTCAAGATTACCCAGTGCATGCGGAATTATTGCAATCGGGGTCATTGTCATCCTGACCCGGAACAGGATCTCCATAATCCTTTTGACACAAGACGGTCCACAAAGCCTCCTAAAAAATACGTCATCTGGTTAGAGGAATTTGAACTGGTTGAGAGATCTTGGGTAGGACTTACTGATGCGAGATAAGCGTAACTATCTGCATTAAGCTTTGCCAAGGTCTTGTCCAATGTGCGCACTTGTACCGGCCCGTAGCCGATGGGATTGCCAGCTGCGTCTTCTTGATCGATGATGGGAGCATTAAAACTGCGGACTGATTAGCGGCTTTCGACAAAAAGATGGATTATTCTGACATGGACTCTGTCATGCGGTTGTAGTGCCTGCAAGAAACTGTCAGCATGGTTCTATCAAACCGAGCAAACGATTCAGCTTACGTGTATTCATGGAGCAAAGTCATCCCGAGCGAGTTCATTCTGAAACTCACGTTATCTCCTATCGCTTCGCAATTCAAATAATGGTTCTCTGAACCCGGATCCTGTGGATCTTGTCCGTTAATGACTGTCACGCCTTTCTTGTTGAAAGCTCTGGGGCATAGAACCAAGGCGACATCGTTCGGGGCACTGTTCTGGTCCAGGTACGCAATCAATCTTGCATCACCGCAAAGATTTCTAGAGTCTGTTTGCTGTACCATAATCTCTTCAAGGAAAGGGCTTCCGCCATCCGCAGCAGGTGCATTAGGGTCTTCAGGTTGCGTCCAGATTGTGGCGAAGACCTTCCTGACATTGGCTCTGTCTTCTTCATTGAAGTATTTGGTGAAGATGTTCTGTCGATTCGGATCGTCGATGACGGTTGTTGCGTAACCCGCAAGTTCAAACGCGTCATTGAAGGCACGTTCAACCTTGTCCAATTTGTTTGGATGGGGTTCCTCATCTGGATTGAGGTCCGCGTCGCCAGTAGTTGGCTCTGCGCGAACACGGATGTTGTGATTGGAACTTGTAGGCTTAGAGAGTGCCGTGATTGGAGAACTCAATACAATTGAGACGAAAAGGCTAGCAACAAGCACCGAAGACAATTTAGAATACATTCTGAAAATGACTGTCACCAAGTCTGGCTTCCACTTAATCTGTGGGATTGTTGTCCATTCTTATAGACCAGCTTTGAAATACTTTGCTCAATAGCTTCACGATCCAATCGAAAGTAATGACGCGGGAAAATACCAAGTGTGCTTCAAGTGATGTGAGCTGACTGCAGTTATTCTATTCTTAACTCTTGAAGTGCATACTGAATCACATACGAAGGACAAGGTTGGTTGATTGATTGATTGAACTATTGAACGTCCTGCAGTGCCCTCCCTTGAACGGACGGTTAGCGTTCCTTCGCGTTGTAGGGTTTGCACTGAGCAGAGGCCAGGGAGTGTAACCAATTGAAAAATTAGTGTACTCTGCACACCTCAGTGCGTACCCAGTCCCGCGAAGGAACACTAACAGTCCATTCGGGGGAGGGCACTGTATGTAACCTCCCAGGGGGTATGTGGACGGGCCAAGCTCGGGACTCACGCCTTGGCTGCCTAGAGATGACCTAGTCATGTGAATGGTTGCTGCTCCCTCCCCTTAAGCGGCTATCTTGCGCTATAGGAAGGACAAGGCGGAGTGCCTAAGGCTAATTACGGCGAAAACGTTACCACATAGCAGTTCCAATGGGGCAAGATCTACGTGAAGATGCAACAACAGGCCGCAAAGGGAGAACAGAGTGTGCCTCGCCCTAGATGTCTCAGTGTTCTCGGTCACCGTAATATTCCCTGTATGCTCCCCGGTTCCGGCCCCAAGACTAGACGGTGACGTCATCCTTAGAAAGTGCTTATTTAGTGTTCGCTCACGGTGGGTGAAAGCTGTTCTGATCCTTCATGCCACCTGAAACGGAACTTCTCACCGACAGGCAATACAATCAAGCAAAATGTCGGCAGCTACGATGAATCGTCCGAGGGTTACAATAGAAGTGGAAATGTCGCCGAATACCTATCATTTTTCCTCTCCAAGGCCGCCAACACTCAGCTTTGTTCTGACATCTCAAGCAACACAATGTCTGACTATTCTCGTACCGCACAGTTCGCCTTTGGCTATCGGTCGGTCGATGAACACTGGCGGCTATCCAATTTTTGACCTGAGCACTTCGCCCCCAACCACGGTGAAAATTGGAGACATGACAGGCTACATCTCGGTCCCCGCCTCACCCAATGAACTTATTGTACTACAACCTGGACAGCGGTCGAAGAGGTTTCAAGTGGCGTTCAACCGCGGAGGATCCTATGAGCCATCCTTCCGCCCACAGCCGTGGCACATTGTGCGTAAAGGCAGGGTATTGGATCAGGATGGAAATGAAACGTCGACCAGAAGACCGAGCGTGGTGCATGGTGTAGATGACTTAGAAGCGGGAAAGACGTACAAGACTACTATGGCGATAGACAAGTTGGAGAAGACGCCCTGGTGGTGGGGGGATGAGAAGGATGAGCCGGATCGGAAGGATTTGGGCGGTAAGGTCGGAGGAATCGAATGGGAAATAGTAGATGGCGGGGTCGAGTTTCGAGTGGAGGAATGAGGTGTTCGCATGGGCGCGGGTGGCGGAGTGCGTGCATATGTGCGTTGGACCTGTGTGGTTGGTTGCAGGTGGTTATAGGCAGCTACCCAGCACCCAATTTGAGGCCACTCGAGGCAGCCATGCAGTCAACGTGCTCGCAGAGTTTTGCAGAGTGATATTATCAGAGCGGCATCAAGAGTGCAGCTCGACATTCCCGATCCGATCCGAGAAGAAAGCGCTATACAGCCATCAACGATACCGAAGCAACACGCGGCGCATCAAGTTCCGTGGCGAAAAAGCCCTGGAGGAGGGCTGTTAGTTTGTGTATCAAGTCTGCCGTCTTTATTCCCCGGCATATGTTCTACCGCTGGAACACGATTCACCGTTGAGAGCCTCTGGATGAACCTACGAAAGACTCGAAAAGACAACGGCGAGACAGCGATGAAAGTCGATGTTGGAAAGGAGAAGAATGTACCGTACGTTCGTGTGGAGTTGTACGAGATGTCATTGAATCATGATATCTGCGTGCCTTGACACATGCTGAAACCAGACAGCTTTTCCAGCCAGCCTCTCCAATGCACCACGCCATGCCAAAAATGCCAACACCCAACTCCACATACTCATGGCGGCCGAATGGCGCTCGGTGATGCGGCCCAGCCAGCAGCGCTGAAAGGTAGAGTTGATATACAAGCAAATGATACCACCCAGCCACGAATCCAAAATACCATCCTCGTCAATCGTTGTCATTCCACTTGAAAAGTTCATCATCTACATGACCGAGCAATTCTCCTCCTGCTGTTTCTGATTCGTCCGACTAAGACGTTCGCGCTTCATCTGCACCTTGGAGCCGCCGCGCTTCAGCTCTTCGAGGCGTTCTTGTGCTTTCGGGAATTTATACGCTGTTGAAAATGTCAGTCCAACCTCCTCTCACACCGAGAGATATCATCATGTATCACTTACCAGCAGCCCGTCCATACCACCTCTTCGCCTCGTCCAAGCTGCGTGGACATCCTATGCCCACTTCGGTGAAGTATCCCATGGCGAACAGCGCTTTCGGTAATGGTGGTTCGGCACATGCGGCTTTGCGTGCCCAGAGGTATGCTTCCGTGTCGCTTTGCTCGAGAATGCCTTGGGTGCCTGTCAAATACCAGCCCGACAGTGCAAGCTCGCTTTGATGTTCTTCCTGCGCTGCTGCTCTCGTGTACCATGCGATACTTGTGCGCGCGTCGATTTGACAACCTAGCAGACCGTACTCGTATGCCTGCCCGAGTCGGAACTGGGAGAACTTGTATCCTAGATCGGCGGCTTGGTGGAAGAGCTGTAGTGAGTATGTCTCGTCTTGGATGATGCGCTCATTGCCGGTATTGGTTTCGTATATAAGCGCGAGTTCGTGCAGCGCGTGTGGGTTGTCCTTGTCAGCACGGTCGGCAGCTCGCTTGAGCATGTTGATGGCTTCGCCGAAATTCTTCTGTTGGCCAAGCAAGCCCTTGAGCAGAATCATGCCCATCTTGTACAGCGCAGGTGTGTCACCAAGAGCCGCAGCACGTCGATACCATTGCACTGCCTTGAGCGGATCTCTCTTGGTGCCGCCACCTTCTTCATGTCCCATTTCGCAGCAAACAGCTGTTCTGTACGCGCTCGCGGCATGGCCGCCCTTCGCAGCAGACTGGTATAGGGTGAAGGCTTCCTTGGTGTCCACTTGCAGGCCAAGCAGACCCTGGCCATAGCAATCTGCGAGATAGAACATGGCATCTGGATAGCCATTGGCAACTAGCTTCTTGAGGACTTTGTGGCCTTCGAGCACAAACTTTTCTCGATTCTTGTTGCGGGTTCGTGTATCGGCAGTACCGCCCTCATCTGACAGCACGCTAGCGGCCTCGACGAGTTTCTTTGCAAACACCAAACCTGCGGCATTATCCGAGGGGTTTGCTCTCAGCGTATTCCGCAGACGATTCAACTCGTCGTGTGTGACTGGATGTGGCGCTAGGCTCTGTCTCCTTGCGTTCGACTGCTGGCTCTCATAGCTGGCACGCGAGGTTTCACTGTTGTACTGCCGAACGGGTGGTGGCCGGTCAGTTTGTGGCTGAGGCACCTGTGCGGATGGCGGTTGCTGCGGGTTCTGTTGCATCAGCCCTAGTCGGACAGGTGCTGGATGGGCAGGAAGGGCATCGGGATTTGAAGGTGGTTGAGTAGTGTCGGGTCTTCGACCTAATGGATCACTTGGAACCCGCCCTGGCGCGGGTGCTGCAGTTCCGGGCCGTGGTATGGGATTGCCTGGAGCCATTGGCGAAGAGACATTTCTCATTGTGTTCAGAGGCGGCTCTGAATATGTAGTGTCGTCGGAGTATCCGCGTTGCACAGGCGGTGGCTGTCGGGCATACCGAGGATCAAAATTAGCTCGCTGTCCTTGAACGAATGGCTGGTTTGGAGGTCGCTGCATCTCATCCGTGGTCATTGCTCGCGATGGCGGCCCTCGCATTCTCGGTCCGCTGGGCAGTCCACCATGTCCGTCGAATCCTGTGTTGGCTCTGGGAAGCACAGGCATGGGAGGAGCGTCGCCGGGCATCTCATGCACGTCGTTGCCATACTGGACGTGCAGATCAGGTTGCGAACGGCTTCGCTGTGCTTCTTGCTGAAAATCATGCGGAGGTGCATGCGCATTCGTTGCACTAACAGTATGGTGTAGTGCTTGCGCGGGATTGGTCTGGGAGTTGGTTACAAGGTGATGATCTATCGAGTCGCCTCGTCGATGCTTGTTCGTGGTGTCTGGAATAGCATCGAAATTGGGCATGTCGATATCTGTAGCCATGCTTTTCCGGTCATGACTCTCCCCGTAGTAATCGTCGTAGAAGTCATCGAGTTCCTCCGGAGGCGGTGGTTGCGAAGCTTGAGGTGTAGACTGCTGATATGGTAGCTGCTGTGGAGGCTGCTGTTGTACCTGCTGGTATGGTTGCTGAGCTGACTGCTGGAAGGTTTGCTGGGGAGGTGCTCGATACTGCTGCTGTGGTTGTGGTTGTGTAGGCGGCACTTGGGGTATCGGGGGTCTTTGCTGAGGCTGGGCTATAGGGCCTTTCTGCCGTGTTGCACCAGCAGTCGAAGGCCGCGGTAGTGCATAAGTTGGTGACGAAACATCATGGTACCCAGGTGCGGCGCCGGGCTCAACCCACTGCTCGTGTGCATCGTAGCCTCCTCCTCCACTCGGCAGGGTCTGCGGCATTGTGACCGACCTCTGGGTGTTCGGGCCGAATGCTCGGTTTGAGGGTGAATTCGGATCCGATGGGCGCCGTGGTGGTGGCGCCCGAGCATCCCCGGTATTCATTGGAGGCGGTCCCCGACCAGGGGGCGCACGATTTGGGGGAGGGCGCTGGTTGTTGTATCCTTGCGCCTCGAAGTGCCCCGAGTCTTGTCGGCCATTTGAGTCAGGCCGCGGCTGTTGAGGTCCTCTGTTCTGTGGTGGCAGAGGCTGCCCTCGAGGCGGCGATGCATGCGGTCTGCCCTGTCCACTCTTCCCGTCGCCGATGTTCATGCGTGACATGGCATGGTTCACGTCGTCTTTCGGTGCCGCTTGGGGCACCTTCTTCGATGGGAAGGTGGGGAATGGGTTGTCCATGGGCATGGCTTTGATCGGTGCGGGCTGAAGTAGGGAACGATCCAGTCCTGCGGCATTGGGTCAGCCTTGGTCTTTGCTATAGCTGCTCGCGGTGTTGCTGTGCAACTCACCTGGCGGTCTCAGCCCTCCCCGGCCCTGCTGCTGGTTAGGCGGTGGGGCAGTCCCGCGACCTGCTGGCCTGCTTCTCGGGTCTTGTCGCGGCGCCGGGCGTTGCTGACGATGCTCGCTGGGTGCGGCATCTTGCGCGTGTTGGCTGTGGTTTTGCTGCGGTGGTGGTCTTCGCGGCTGGCCCTGGCCATGACCCTGTGGAGGCTGCCTTGCGTGTCCATTCACGTCGTGGTATCCTCCATGCTGCTCTGTCTGCACCCATCTGCCCTGCTGGTCGTAGTATCCATCATTCCACTCCTCGTAACTCCCCTGGTCGTAGCCATAGTCGTGATATTGCGCATCGTAGTGGCCCTCGTAGCCTGCGTGCTGTTGGTGCGGTTGGGGCTGGCCGTGCTGCGCGCGTCCTTGGTCGTAGTATTGCTGCTGTGGTCGCTGCGGGTAGTTGTCGTACTGCTGGTGGTGGTATGCCATGGCGGCTGTATCGGACTTCAGCCACAGGCGCGTCCAATGGTGCAGCTAGCGACGTGGTGAGGCCGATGCGTGAAGGCCGCCTTAACGGCGGGCGCGCAGTGACTTTTAACAGATACACAGCCACAGGCCGCGAGGAAGCGCGAATACGACAGTGCGCCCGGATTCTCGTCTGCTCGAAGCCGATTGACGAGGCCGTTTTCCGGGACGGTGGAGCTGCGGGAAGGATGATTTGGTACTTGGCAGGGGTGGCATAAGATTAAAGAACGGTACGACGGAGCACGCGCTGCAATTCGAGCGCTTCTAGGCCAGGCCACATATAAGCGCATGTGTTGTCAACGAACGACGTCGTCAGTCGCCCATGTGGTGCACTCCGAACGCAATGCCCAGCGGTTTCAACGCCACTGGGCTGCCGCTACCGTGACTGGAGAAGGGGTCGGTTTCAAGGCTAGACAACCACAGCGCTGTCCAAACCTGGCAGTGAATGACAGGGCAAATTTGCTACCTCGGTGCACCTTGAAACTGCATCATCAAATCCAGGGTCCCTGCCATTGCAGCCTGTCGACATATGCACGCCAGTAGAACAAAATTATCTCATAACCCGAGTACTCTCGCAGCATGAATAGCTGGCTTCAAAGCGACGCGCGGTTTCAGCCTTGCGCATCAGTACACAAATGCGTTCGTGTCAGGCAGTCTCTACACGGAGAAAGTCGCAGAGCCGCTCAGACCATGCTCCCTGAGGCTGCGCCAATGGCCGGTGTGCCCTGAGGCCGTCAACGCAGATCGCACGGGATCTCGTGCCTGGAACGCTCGCGCTGCATGCATCCCCGGAAAAGGGCCCACAGTGACGGACGTTAGGTGTCGCGTCGTGTAGATGTGGCGGTGCAAACGCTAGCCTAGCTCGATATTGCAGACTTGCCATCATCGACTGCGTGACCAGCCCGTCGAACGACACCACAACACAGCCACAGGATTACCAGCATCTCGATCCGAACTACGAGCCGTATATTCGACACTATCAGCACGTCATTGGTGTAATAATAGCGCCGGCCTACCAAAGATGCCTTCAATGGGGACGTACATCAAGGCCATCTCAGGGTAGGTCCAAGCTGCCCTACACAAAATCAAGTTTGACTGCTGACTATCCGCAGAGGCGCAATCCTCTGCATAGGTGGCCCAGCCTTGGTGTGGTATGTCACGCCTACTGAGGAAGAGATATTCAAGGTATGCCGTGCTCGCCACATTGGCACGTTATCATGATCGACTTCTCATGCGTCACAGAAATACAGCCCTGAGCTGCAGAAGAAGGCCCTCGCCAGGAGAGAGCAGACCCAGCAGGATTTCGAAAACTTTACCAAGCAGCTGAAGGAGGCATCGCGATCGGATAAGCCAAGTAAGTATATTAACCAGAGAAGCCACATGACGCTCTGCTGATTGCCACAGTTTGGGTTGCGCAAAAGGAAATGGACGCGAAGCGATCAGAGGCTGAACAGCAAGCTCGAAGAGAAGAGCGCGATGCTTATGCTGCGGAATCAAGGAGACGGCAGGCAGAAATTAGAGCGAGCACACAGTAGCCTTTGACAGCTGCTTTTCGCTTTGTTCCTTTCTGAATGTATTCATGTAAAATTGTTCAGCTTCATGTCGAATCCCCACTTCATGTCGTAGTCGAGTTAGTGCTCTAGATGTCGGCTTTGAGTGTATGATGCATGAACGCAGTCAGACTGTCAGGTGAATCGACTACTAAAGTAAACTGTATTCATGCTGATATAGTTCTACTGTCTGCGTGTGTTGCGTCCAAGGCTGTGGTTCACGAGACTCCGCGTTAGTTTGACGCGAGTCACACCTCAGCCAACGCCATGTTCCCCACCCACCTCTGCCGACGCGACCGCACCCAATGCCCGGCGATGCGCAAAGCCCCGTGAAGCTCTCGCTGCCTCTTGTAATTATACTCGTAGCAATACTCAGAACAAGAGCTGATGACATCATAGGAATTCCAGCAAGACATCTTCAATGAGCTGCGCGACGAGGATGAGCTTGTCCTCCTTGCGCGGGGCCTCGGCCTGCTGCGCATAGTCACAAATCTCCTTCACTCCTACGATGCCGCCGGGAACAACCTTATACTGCTCGTCGGCGCCGACGACCGCGAAAATGTATGGATCGGCGAAGCGCTGGCTGAGCACGCGGCTGTCAGCAATGCGCCCAAGTGTAGAGGGCTGAGCCTGGTGAACACCGACCTGATGAGTGTGGGAACGCGCGAGAAGATGTATGCGCAGGGTGGCATATTCAGCATCACATCAAGAATCCTGATCGTGGACTTCCTGTCAGGCCTGCTGAACCCGGAGACGGTCACAGGCGTGGTGGTGCTACATGCTGAGAAGGTTGTCGCGACATCGCTAGAGGCATTCATCCTGCGCATATACAGACAGAAGAACAAAACTGGGTTTCTGAAGGCATTCTCGGACAGTCCTGAGCCGTTCACGACTGGATTTGCCCCACTCACCAACATGATGAAGAACCTCTTTTTGCAGAAGCCGGCCCTGTACCCTAGATTCCACGTCGCGGTCGCAAAATCACTCGAGGGCCGAAAGAAAGCAGAGGTCATTGAGTTGGAAGTGCCGATGACGGATGCAATGCAGGACATACAAAATGCAGTACTGGAGTGCGTCGAGGCCAGTATCAGCGAGCTCAAGAAAGCGAATCCAGGGCTGGAGGTAGACGACTGGAATATAGACAGCGCGCTGCACAAGAATTTCGACCAGATCATCAGACGGCAGTTGGACCCCGTCTGGCATAGGACGACGTTTAAGACGCGGCAGGTCGTTCGAGATCTCTCGTTACTCCGGACGATCCTACATGCGCTGCTCACGTTCGATGCGGTCAGCTTCAACAAATATCTCGATACAGTACTGGCCGCCTCACAGCCGCCACCAGGCTCAACAAAGCAGAACCAGTCTCCGTGGTTGTTTCTGGATGCCGCAGACACAATCTTCACCACTGCAAAGCGAAGAGTGTACACCGGCAAGGTGACTAATGCAGACTTGGCCAACAGCGCTAATGTTGTGCCGGACTCATTGGAACCTGTACTTGAAGAGTTTCCGAAATGGACTCAACTTGCGGACATTCTGCAGGAGATCGAGCAGGATGCGTATTTTAACCCAACACCACAGGACACTTCCAATGGCTCTATTTTGATCATGTGCGGTGATCAAGGCACATGCTCACAATTGAGGGAATACCTCCAGACAATGTATGTCATTCCTGAAGCCGGTGCAGAAGATGATGAAGGCAACAACGAGCCATCAGCTCGTTTTATGATGCGTCGGAAACTAAGAAACTATCTCACATGGAAACGCGACTTCAGTAAAGTCAGCGCAGCTCTATTTTCAGAGAATCAGAAAGCGATTAACAACAGCACGGATAAGAACGTTCAGAGCGGTATGCGCCAAACGTCTGGCAAGCCCCCGCCAAACAAACGACGTCGCATAAGAGGAGGTGGAAACCCAGGCGCAGGTCCGTCGCGTGCTGACACCGGTGCCGTTCGCACCGCTGGAGATAAAGATGCTCACATAGCCAGTCTCATGGCTGAATTGGAGCCGACCGAGCTGGAAGCCGCTCAAAAGCTTGGTGAGATTGGACATGATCCACTCGAGAACATGGAGTCGTACTACGAGCTCTTCGACACAAATTCTTTGATCATCGTGCACCCATACTCCGGCGACCTCGACGAACACATCCTCGAGGAAACAAAGCCACGATATGTAATCATGTACGAGCCCGATGCTGCTTTCATCCGGCGTGTCGAAGTCTACCGTTCATCCCACACCGACCGTACCGTAAAAGTATTCTTCATGTACTATGGCGGCAGTGTGGAGGAACAACGTTACCTTTCCGCTGTGCGTCGCGAGAAGGATGCTTTCACACGCCTGATCAAAGAGCGCGCAAACATGGCTCTTACACTAAATACCAACGCCAATCTCGCGCCCGAAGAAAGCTTCCTCCGCACCATCAACACCCGTATCGCAGGTGGCGGCCGACTCACCGCAACCGTCGAGCCTCCCCGCGTCGTCGTCGACGTGCGAGAATTCCGCTCAAGTCTACCATCACTCCTGCACGGCCGCGCAATGGTCATTGTTCCCTGCATGCTCACAGTCGGCGACTACGTCCTGACACCACAAATCTGCATCGAGCGCAAATCCGTGCGCGATCTCATCGGCTCTTTCGCCAATGGGCGTTTGTTCAATCAAGTCGAGTCCATGATGGAACACTACAAACACCCTATGCTGCTGATCGAGTTCGACCAAAACAAGTCCTTCACTCTGGAACCTTTCGCCGACTTTAGCGCTCCAAGTAATGCGTCCGGTCTCGCAGCGACGCCTGACTTGCAGGGCAAACTTGTCATACTCACACTGGCATTTCCGCGCCTCCGCATCATCTGGTCGAGTAGCCCATACCAGACCGCTGAAATCTTCAACGAACTCAAGAAACAGCAGGACGAGCCTGATCCGCTTAAAGCTGTACAGCTTGGGCTCGACCCAACGCTGCAGGGTCAGGACGAGATGCGCAGTTTCAACCAGACGAGTCAGGATATGTTGCGCGCGCTACCGGGCGTGAACGAGAGTATTGTGAAGACGCTTATGCTGAAGTCGGAGAATATTGAAGAGCTGGCGAATATGAGTGAAAAAGAAATTGCTTGGCTCGTTGGCTCAACGGCGGCGAGGTTGGTGTGGAGGTTCTTCAACCGCAGTGTGTTTGACAATGCGGAGTTGCCGAGTTTTGGGTAGCAGTTGAATATGTTAGACTGACAACATGGTTGGATAAGCACCAGGAAGGAAATAGGATATGCATGTCATATATTCTCATCTATCCCATGAATCCGTAGATGCAAGTAAGCAGACACGCTCTCATGATTCCATCGCACGCATTTTTCAAGCAAAAGCACTTCTTTTTCTTCGCCGCAGCCCTCGCCCTAGTCCTCGCCATCACGTCCGCCCGCTCGCAAGAAGCAGCATTTGAGCCGCCCAGCCCTCTTACAGCCAGCACGAGCCATTTGAGCACCGAGACAGCATGGCGGACCTTCTCCCCCAGCGTCTAGATATCATCGATGTCAATCTCCTTCTTGCCGCCCTCGGCCTCGTCGGAATCGCTGTCATCGCGGTCCTCGTCGAACTCGAAACCGATGCCCTCGTCGCCCTGGTCGCCGTAGGTATCGGTCTCGTTGATCTTTGCGTTCTCGGGGAGTTCGCCGTAGGCTTTTAATGAACGGGCTTCGTCGGCTGTGCGTGTGTTAGCGCTCTGCTTCTGACCTCACTTTCTGCACCAGCTTATGCGGTTGGCGTGATGTTCGTTTTGACTTACCAGAGTACTTCATGATGACGTCGCCCTTCTCGTCCTGGTAGTCTCGCAACGAGAGCAGAATGATGTCGCCCTGGTTGATCCAGACCTTCTTCCTCAGCTTGCCGCGAATATGGGCGAGTCGGCGCGCGCCGTCGAAGCACTGCGCCTCGAGGCGACCGTTCCCGAGCATCTTGACGACTTGGGCGTATTCTTGGCCTTCCTCTTTGAAGACAAGTTCGCGCTTCTCGTTGTCGTTCTCGTTCTTACCCCTACGTCGGTTCTTGCCACCCTGTTGTGTTTGTTAGCAGCTTGATGCTTGGGTGAGGGCAGTATACGGAGGAGAGGCTGGCGCCATAGTCTGAGACTGCGTAGACGTCTACCACAAGTCGTTGGCAGCGAGTTGTAGGGCGTCATCGCGTCGTGAGAGATAGCGGGGCTGCCCCTCCACCATGGAATCTGTACGCACTTTTCCCTTATTCTTAGGCATGTTATCTGAGGCTCGAGGTTCTCTTTGTTGTGGAAGGTGGTGATTTGCAGAGGTTGTGCGGTAAAAGTGTGGCGGGTATGGGTTTGTGTAGTGGCGGGCACTGGTTTCTGGTTTGCTGGTCGAGTCACTGTGTGTGCCTTTGAACCACGGGCGCCTAAGCCTTGTGCGCGACTTTTCCCATTGCAGCCTAGCTTGGCTGGCTCCCGAGAATTTCTGTTGCAGGGCAACTCCTGCCCACCTGCATTCAGATTCACTCGACCTCCTCTGGGTGAACCGAATTCAAATCCATGGCGCAATGAGCAGATTGAGCACCCGATTCAAGTTGTTCAGTGTTAGCTATTCGCCGGAGTACAAGACTTTCCTGCCAAAGTTTGTTGCCTCGGATCCATCACATCCACTTTACGAAGCGCAAAAGAGAAGGGCAACGGAAAGAGCCCGGGATGGACTCTGGTGGCACGTCACTACCGGCGGCGAGTTAAGCAAATCGAGTTGTGTCAGAGGCTGGGCGAGGAGACGCCTTCGTACCGCGATTATTGAAGAATTAAAGGTGCGAGGGTATGACGAAAATGGGAAAGTTGCGCAAGTCGCATCACTAGGCAATGGGGGCATTAGCGCAGACGAAAGGCTGTTCGATCTTAAAGGCAGCTTGAGATTGCATGCCCAACCTCCACTTGTACCAGCCAAATTCGTGAGTATCAAGGCGGAGGTTGGCAAGCTCATCCATATCCTGGTAAAAGGCGTGGGAACTGAGCGCGACAGTCAAGCGAATGTCCAGAAGAAGAGCCCTCTCCCACAGCGGGATCCGCCTAAACGACTAGGTCGAAGCAGTTGTGCACCGTCACCTCAATGAGCAATTCTTGAATCTCCATGGCAGCAACGATCACCAGTCACAGAAGTTATTCTCGATTCATGGCTCATGAGTTCACCAATCAGCTGCTTGGCTTGACATTACCTGAGCTGCAGGTCTAGTTTGGCGATCCTGCGAGGCCACACACCTCCACCTGTGAGTGTGTCCAGTCAAGATCAAGAGCACATTATTACGTCCGTCTCCCAAGCCACAATCAGAATGGATGCCTCGCCACCACTACGCGTCTTCGGCATTACGGAACTCCTCGAACGCATTCATTCTCTTTGCCCATGGCACACTTTCACACATTGATGACTCAGAGCCCACCGGGGGAATCAGGGTGTCTCCCACCTGAGCGAAGACCAACACCGACAAATTATAGACTGTTACTCTGCCCAACGCCGAATGGATCTAGCACTTCTCAACTGCCAAGCAGTAGGCATGCGATGGCTCTTATGCAAAGCAAGTCGTGTGAACCGGCAGTTTTACGACGTTGTATCTCGATCTACTGTAACCCAACACTTGTTGTTCCTGCGCTGGCACAAGATGCCAGGACAGGAATGCGGTCCCAAACTCAACCCATTGCTTGTTTTGCCAGTTCCACTGGGGATATATCCATCCTGTGCCGAGGGGAAAACTATTTGAGGTACCACCAAGCTTCCCGACCTCGCGGAAGGAATTTGTCAAAGCACTGTTGTACGAGAAAGCAAGCTGGCGAGATATGTTTCCTGTTGTTCCGCCAATAAGAGATGTGGATGTTGAATGGAGAATGTCAGGTCCCTCCTTCCCAGGGGACATGAGGCGGGTAGAAAAAGTGATATTTGATGAACTTGATGAGAACGACGGTCTTAGAATGGGATTGCTGTTCGATATCTGCGAGGAGTGGAAAGGGCCGGATAAACATTTGGGTTTCGGCATAGAATGGATGTGCGACGGCGATGAGAATGTGGATCCGAATGTGAAGCTGGACAGAAGCATGTGAGTTTGCTCTCCTTGTCATCAATGCACCCGAGCCTGTGGCTAATGGAACGACAGCACCCGCTATTATCAGAATGACCCGCGGATTCGAGGTTTCTCCAGGCTGAGCTTCGAGCTGAAACTCCCACGCCCTTACGGGTCTTGCTTGTGTTATTTTCACGCGAGCTCTGTCGATAGAATCGTCATTCAGCTTCGACGTTATGACGAGACATTGCGTTGCGAAAATTGTCAGGTTGCGTCTCCAAAGATCGAAAGTGAGGCGAAAGCATGGAGCATGAACAGCGTCGATTGGCAAGACTAGATTCGGAAGTAGCGCGGGATATTAGATAGACTTTTCTTAGAGCTACAGTCTCCTAGAGCTTCTGACCCAAATCAATTTGTCGTGCTCAGAATTTCTCGCAAGCAGGCCTCATGTCCAACTCGTGGGTCCACAAGGTCGGCTTCTGGTTGTGTAGCCACAAGTACGTCTCTCCCACTGCATCCGCACTCATCTTTTTCCCTGTCTTCTGATCCTCTCCATCTTCATCCGCAATCGAGCCGTTCGCAATCGTATGCACAACATGCACACCCTTCTCGCTCATCTCCCTTGCCAATGTCTGCGCCAATTGCCTAACGGACGATCGGCCGGCTCCATAGGCGGCGAATTGCGCGCTACACCGTAGTGCGCCGAGTGTGCCTGTGAAAATAATCGTCTTCTCCGTCGTCAGCAATCAATCACATCAACAGATATTGATCATAACATACACCCTTCTTCTCACCCCCCTCTGCCAACCCCTTCTCCCCGCCCTCCTCAAAGAACCGCTTCAAACTCTCCTGCGCAAACGTAAATGCCCCGCCCACATACGTCTCCAAGCTCTCCTCGAACTCCTCCCTCGTCTCTTCCAAGAACGGCTTCTTGCTCGAGTGCTTGATGCTGTATATCGCCAATTTCAAGTTCAGGCCGCTGAAGCTCTGGTGCGCTTTTATGTCTGCGAAGGCTTTTTCTAGCGAGGCTTTGGAGGTGTCGGTGGGGAAGGCTTCAAGGACGGCGTTGGGGCTAGTTTCGCGGATCTTGGAGATGGAGGCGCGGATCGAGTCTGGACGTCGGGCAAGGAGGGCGACGGCGAGATTGCCGTGGGAGGGGTGGGAGAGGATGCGGGCTATGCCTGTGCCCTGTGTGTGTTGTTAGAGATTGCAATTGAAGTATCAGTGTTAAGACGTACCGTGTTGGGGCCTGCGCCGATGAGAATAGCTAAGCCGGAAGGAGGCATTGTGAGATGTAGGGGTTCGAAGGTGCTTGGAGGGGTTTGGAATTGCTTCCAGGGGTAGTTCAGCAGTTATGAAGAGTCCTGAAGTTCAGTGACGTTCCGTTAGTGACGACGAGCGATCAACAGTGCTACAACATTGCATCATCGACCCATTACCCGGGGATTGCGCCGGAGCGTCATCCGCTTGCATTATCTCCGGGTACATGGTCCAGGCTGTTCGTGTCTGGGCCATGGGGCTTTTGAGCTTCTCTTGGTGAGGGGCACGGGTATAAGTACTTCAACATCATCACTTCAAGTGGTTGGGTGCGAAAGGCCGAACCTCGGCACGCTTGGGCCACTCCCTCCGACTTCGTACTTCTTTAAGTAGTCCCTCACTACCACAATCGTTCACTGGAGAAGAATGTCTCCTATTCAATGATGAGTGAGTAGCTACTTGAATGCGGAGAACTTATTATATACTGAGGAGGTTGGGAAACACCTGATATACCCATATACTCCGCTATCAAACATCTCCATCTACCGGCGAGAAACCCCAGTAAAAGTCGGGTTTCTGATCGTAATAGAAGAGCTAGGAGTGAGAAGATAAGAGAAGGAGCAGATAGGAACGGGATGGGGACATGACATCTACGAGCTTTCCAGCTCCATCCACTACTTAGCCCAGCATTTCAATTGTTGCCGTCGGCAGCCTCTCTTGATATTCGCTGGGAAAGAAGTTCCGAGTCTGTTGTGGAGCAAGATCGACAGCATGCTTCCGCTTCTCCCAAGAGGTGATCATTCAAGGGTCTATCGACTTCAAAGCTTGCCTTGAGCACCACGCGAGTCTGGAAGTCCAGCGGGGTGTCTTGGTATTCCTGCATCGCGTAGCTTGATGTGTAGAAAGCGTGCTTGGCACACGTGGGTGAGAAATGCAGTGATAAGGTAGGCTTCGACCTTTATACCCCACTCTTAGCGACATGCGATAACAAACTGTCAGGCGCACATGGCGAAGACATATGCATTTTGCAATTTCCCATAATTTGCTCACATGCATAGCGAGGACAAGATTATTTAAGCAGTGTGCTGGCATTGAGAATGTTTTCGTAACCGCGCGCATGAATCGATGTTACTCGACCTTCCAACCACAAATACCACAATTCAAACCATCGCAACATAGATATAGCATATCTCCTCCTCTCCACTCTGACTCGTACCTACTTCGGACCCATGGCTTGGCATCGAATCTACAGGACGCCTTATTACTCCCGTCTTATCACCACGGTTGCCAAGCATGGAAGTCCATTGTCATACCGGACAGTCAGTGCCCTGTATCTCAGATTCAGAGCACTATAAAGCATTCGTGTAACACACAGGATGGTTGGCAGCAAATCAGGCTGGCTGTGCTTTGACAGTATGCTTTTGTCAACTCTTACCGGGCTTGCTCTTGCGGCTCTAGCATTTACATCTGCTTTACCGCCTCTCGGCTATGAAAGGAAGCTCCTTCACGATGTCCTCGGTAAGCGCGGACACGATGCTTCCTCATCATGCCTCAACGATGCTGCGCCAGTAACCTCCGCGGCAAAGCCAAATATTTGGGCACAGATTCCGCCCGAAGACAACCTGGCAGTCTGGAATCTACTGCATAATCCGAGCTCTGGTTTGAATTTGACAGATCCAAGCAAAGCAAAGCCTTCGGACAATTATGTGTCAGTATTCGAACGACTCTCTTTCGGGCACGCTGATTCGCCGCAGGTTTTGGATTGATACGTTGCCACTCAACAAGTCCGACGTATTGCCATTCATTGATGGGACAGGAAGCGTGCCTGCCAAGTACGCTCGTGCCATTATTTTCGAAGGTGGAAAGCCTGAGCCAGACTCGCAAGAATACATGATCGGCCCGTTGCCCGTCACGGCTACTACCACTATTCAGAAGCTGGATTACATCTACAATGGCGGTAAAGGTGGCTCTGTACCCTACAATGCTCGATACTTCGACAGTCCGCGCAGCACAGCGACCGAACCTTTGATCGTTTCGATCATGTCAAACATCTCTGATATTACAGCTGCATTATTTCAAGGTGGGGTGTATTACGGATCCCGGGATAACAGAAGTGCATACCACTCCCGGAGCCATCATGCAGGACACTGCAAATTAACTTTGATACAGCTACTCTGACCATCACATCCGGTACGCCAGTATCTTACGATGGAACACAAGCTTTCCGCAATATTATGTTCCGCATTCCTGGACCTGCAAGCTATATGACTCCATTGGACTTCTTCCTTTTGCTCGACTGTACTGGAACTGATCCATCGCTCTATAAGATGAAAGGTTTTGTCACCGGCGAAAAGTTTTACCCAACCATCGCAGCACTTAGAAGCGCTTTTGTTGCCGGCGAACTCGCTATGGAGTACGACCAGACCATGGACGCCGATTGGGCACTTGTAGACTACAAACCCGAACTTGGCGTTCGCGCACTTGAGGATAAACTAGCCCCAGCCACACTTGAGATTGGCGGAAAGAGATACAAGGTCGACGAGACGAACCAATATGTCGAGTACATGGGTTGGTCGTTCTACATTGCGTTCTCCAGAACACTTGGTGTCATGTTCTACGACATCAAGTTCAAGGGCGAGCGAATCTTGTACGAACTTTCCATGCAAGAAGCTACTGCCCAATATGGTGGCAATCAGCCCAAGGCCGCCAACACAGTCTACCACGACACATACTACTCCCTGGGAGCCGAGATGGGAACCCTTATTGAAGGCTACGATTGTCCTTGGGGAAGTACCTTTTGGAATCTCACTTACCACTCTGGCAACGGATCTGTCATCAACACCAATTCGCTTTGCATTTTCGAGGCGGACATGAACTTTCCGCTGTCGCGCCACCGCACGGGTGCGAGCAATGACTATGGTTTCAGTAAGCTGGGGACGGTTAAGGGTGCTCAGCTTATTGTTCGAGCGATTGCTACTGTCGGCAATTAGGACTACATGTTCGACTATGGCTTCCACATGGATGGTTCTCTCGAAGTCAGTGTGCGCGCTTCTGGATACCTCCAAAGCAGTTTCTATTACCCGACGCAAGGGAAGTGGGGACCGCGCATTCAGCAGGCCACTCAAGGATCACTACATGACCACATCATCACATTCAAAGGCGACTTCGACATCTTGGGCACGGGCAACTCGCTTCAGGTATCTGAGTTGAAGGTCGTCAACCAATCCCAGCCGTGGTTTCCTGAGCTTGGCGTATTCGAGCAGATGGAGATGGATGTCTCGATCATGCAAGAAGAGAAGCAATTTAACTGGGCGCCAAACAACCGGGCTATGTACGTTGTGTTGAATCCAAATGCAACGAACGCATGGGGCGAGCTCAGAGGATACCGAATCGTGCCAGGCCGTTCGGACAATCATCTCTCTACTCTTGGATCACCATGGTCGCTCAAGAATTCCGAGTTCGCAAAAACACATCTCGCCGTATCCCGTCAGCACGACACCGAGGTTTTCGCGAACAGTGTCCAGAACGCTAATCTTCCTTCTGCGCCACAGCAGGACTTTACAAAATTCTTTGATGGTGAGGACATCGAGAACGAAGACTTGGTGGTTTGGTTTAACCTCGGCATGCATCATTTCACGCGTTCCGAAGACGTGCCAGTATGTGTCTCCATCACTTCCCCAGTTCCCCTGCTCACCATTTTTAGGTCACTCTCTACACGGAAGCTTACAGTAGCATCGTGTTTGCTCCCCAGAACTTCTTCGATCGAGCACAAGATGGGGACCTGTTGAACCGCAGATGGATGGAGGTGAATGCAAGCACGGGTGAATTGACCTACGAGACGTACGGGGTCAGTTTGGAAACTTGTCCTGTGCAGCTTCATGAGCCAGCTGAGCATATACTTGGAGTGGTTGAAGTCTGAAATGATAGGACTGATGAAACATGCAAGCTTTCTATAGCTAATAGGGAGGATGTTCGTTCTCGAATCATTCGATTCGAGCCAACATCAGACCCGGCCACTCCTTTGAACCAACCCGTATAGTCTTACTCAGTGCAGAGAACAGAGTCACATATTGTTCTGATTGGCTCCGATTACTTAAGTTTGGAGCGCCCAGGTCAAAGGCGCTTAATGCATCGAGGTGAGCAGGTCCCTTGCTGTTGATTTAGGTGACCCAAACTTCACTGCCTTGAGAGAAGCGTGGTGACAGAGGTGCATCATGAGAGCTCCACCAGTCTGCCTCGGTCTAAGAGCAATCGCTCTGACGAGTATAGAAATGACTGACGGACGCGGTCACTAGTCGAAGGTCTTATTGAGGGCTACGGTTCAGCACGAACATAAGCAGAGGTGGCGTTAAAATAGGCTTTGCAAGGGGGTTTCAGCATCAGATGCCCTTTACCAAAGCCTTGCGGGCAACTGCGCAGCTTCGTTCCATTGGTCGGGTGATGACGCCGGGTAGCGTGTCGTTACAATGCTGCGCAATGACCCTGAATTGAACATATGCATACGCGCCGGGGCTAACCCTGCAATGCATGTCTTGCATTTGACAGATCACGAACGGCTCCCAAGAAGCGATCCTCCAGGAGTCGGTCATTGGACGGTCCCACCCAACTAGTCCCTTCCAAGAGTGGTAATGCCGTTAATACAAGAACAAAACTCAACCTCATGCTGCTAGGCTTTGTTCAATCGTCGATGGTGCCGCCTGGAACGTCGTGCTTTGGCGAAAACGACATTGCTAAGAATGACGGCCGAGCAGCCCACCAGGCGCTGGTGCATGTGTCCGAGAGAGGTTGGCCCCCCGGTCCCGCTTCGCGTTCACCGATCAATCGTAGCTACCCGCCATGATACACTCGGCTCGCGCTACGATTGTGTATCAGGATTCCGTACCCGATGTCTCACCGTCAACGGGGTCGCACAGATGTTTCCGACAGTTTTAGAGTGAGAGTTGGTATCAGACGCTCAAAAAAGAAACTCCCTCTAGCATACCAGACAACGAGGCTACGCCTAGCGCGACAACGATGATGCCGAGTTCCACTAGGCCAACGAGTCGTGGGGCCATGCTCGTCGAGAAGAAGTGCGGAATGAACGTTAGATTCTTGGACCTAACTGTCACTCTATCCACAGTGGACTTCTTGCCTACTACGCCTACTTGCAATACAGCACCTAGTGATGGCATATTCGCTATTCAATACTACGAATATTTCGTATATATGCACAATATTCGAGATGACAAAGTCATAATCTGTATGCTACGGAAAAGATCCGAGCTTTTAACGCTACGTCATGCCCTACTTACTATTCTTATCGAGGCATAGCTCTAAGAATGCGACGATTAGTAGGTAATAACAGTCCCTGTAATATTCCAGATATTGCCATCACTAACACCTTACGTCTTTGCCTCGGTGATACGCCCGAGACGCCCTGCCTTCCAATGAGCATTCGCATTACAAGGGGTTCATCACGAGAACATGTGCGATGTGTATACTCAAAACGCTTGTGGGGCCGTCAGCGACGGGCGATGTGCGCCTTGGTCATCCTACGCGATAAGCGCAGATTTTGGTTGTTGTTGCTCCTACTTTGCTGTGCCTGAACAGGCGGTTATGCAAATGCCCCGACAGTCGTGCCGTAACATCGCATGCGGCACGGATGTGGCCGCGGAACGCACATCGTCCGTTCTTCCGCCATGCTGAAAGTATTTCGATCTTAGCGAGTTTCAGAGGCGCTATTCTAGAAATGCCGCGCCATTGGTCGACAACGGAGTGCGAATGGAAGCTTTCGAACGTGTTCAGGCGTTCCATGCTCTTATCAAGCTGCTAGGCTATCGTCTATTCCACATCACTAAATTTCACGGCGTGCTACCCAGGCATGTGGTTTTCAATCACTTCGTAACGACATCAAAATTCCGATTTGGGCCGGGCGTTGCCGCCTCGCCTACGTAGCTGAGCGCTTGCTCCGTCGAGTAATACCTACGAGGAGATCGACAGAGCTTTACGGCATAGGACTGGTGGCAATGCCACGTCTTTCTAGAGAAGGAGAGCCCATGCGCAAACTACTACCTGGCTGCCTGATCCGCACAAACGTGTTATAGGAACACCCACCAACATGCTTCCCAGTGTGGAACTAAGAGCATGGCCTGTGGGGGACTGGCCGCACCCTCCATCCCTACTCAGCCCCCAATCTTCTCCTACGAGCACGGACCATAAATCTTAGTATAACGACGACCACCCGCACGCGCCGATGTATCAAGAGACTTCATCCAAGAGCGAAAAGAAAAACGTTCGTGACACGCAATGAGATATTGCACTGCGGATTGCGAATGTGCACAGAGCTCCTGCCCAGGTGAGGCCAAGGGATGCCGTCTTCTGATCTTGCATGTTCTCCACCGTATCATGCTGGCCCAGCTGCAGACTTACCAATGCAATATCAAAGCCGGATATCAATGGCTGTTCCCAGTGGCAAGCTGAAATCAACGTTCTTTGTCGAGATAGCCGCGCTGAGTACGCCATTAAAGCAGTGCGCTGGGACGCTATTCCAAACGTGATTCACTCCAACGGCCTGAAAGAGCGGCCCGCATTAGACTTGGTTCCCCTGGTTAAAGAGGCCGGGTACTCTCGACCCCACCTTGAAGCAGTCATGCGGTTCGACAGCTCTTTCCAACTCTGTCGGGAAGACACGAACACGCTATCGGCCGCCATCAACCTCGCCTCAAGTTCCAAGTTCCAAGCACCGCTTGTGGCGCCCTTCAAACGCATGCGGAAAGTCCGGCCCTTTTCTTCTGCAAGGCTACTCATAACAGCACTGGCGTGAAACGGCAGTGCCGTTGGCCTTGAAAGAAGACAGCCTGCATCGTTGCGCCGATACTGTCATGCTTGCGCCACTTCTAAGACCAACCTCCTCGAGCACTTTCATCACAAGGGCCAGCCGATCAGGCGCTGATATAAGTTTGCCCCATACAAGGCAAACACGAAATTCAAATGCAATCCTCCAATCGGCGCAGTGGTGCGTGGGTAAGCTGAGCGCTTCGGTGGTTCGATTATCACATTGGGTCCAATGAGGGGACCTGTGCCGAGCAACCTGGACAGCTGTGCAGCCAAACGTGGTTGCAGACGCTCGAGATCAAGCGACGATGAACAATGCAGGCCGCCGACTGACCACCGGAGCTCAGACGCACATTATCACGCAGTCTTATCGCATGGAGATTCCGGTGAGTATATTCGTGATTCACTAGGGTGCGCCCGATGATACTGGCAGATATTTCGTTCGAGCGAGCGACCACACAGCTTCTGCCGCGTGATAGACTTGCTCCACATTCGATGTGCCGAAAGGGACACCGCCCGAGTGAACATGGTTTACCAGTCCACCGTCTCCTCTTCCACCACTCGCTCACACAACGTGAAGGAAAGTGCTGGACAGGATCAGCGGCGCAGCCACATCCCGGCCAGGAGGGCATCCATGGCTGCATGCACATAATGAAGACGAGGTGCGCCTAGTTTGAGGCTTTCCCACTGACGGACTGGAGCGGTAAACGTGCCGTAGGGCTGATGCAAGGCAACGATCGACAGAAATAACGTATCCTGTCGACTCTCCACGCATTTCGTGCATTGATCGCCCGCGTCGATGCCATACAGCTGCGCTCGTTACATGGAAGCGAACCCGCAGTGTCTCCAATATGGCACGGCTGCCTTCATCATTCGCTACGCAGGCTCCGAGCTTGGTTGATCTCAAGCACAATCAACGCCCCACAACCAGACTCACATGACATTCATGGGAATGCGGGTGCGGTCAGCCGGTAGCAAAAGAGTATAGGGGTGATGTTTGCAAGGGAGTGGTGAGCTCCGCCCGAGTGGCAAAGCTTCGATGCGTTCCGCTGCGCCTTACTGCAAGTCTGGTTAGTGCCATGGACCCGAGTCATAGGGAATAGCGATGGAAGGATGCAGAGATGCCGCGTGCTGACCGGCATGCGCGTTTGTCAGGTGACGGGTGTGGGCGGGCGGGAATCAGTCTTCACCCTGGTCCATAGTTTCCGCGGCACCGATTTAGCGGGCCATCGTTGGATTCTTCAACTCAACAGCCAGGCCAGTCGTTCAACAGACATGCGTTTGATCACTGCGGCTCAGTCAGCTCCTATATTAGCACCTCACTGACAGCCCTCGTTGACGGGCGATTACACGTATGATATGATGCGCGTGGTGACTTGAATGGCTCCGTACGTATATAATTCCCCTTTGTTGACTCGGAGACTAACCTTCAGATTTCAACAAAATTCCCACCAATTCAACACCTCTTTCAGCAATTTAGACCTCAAGTCATCGGACACACCAAGCTTTCAGGCATAGACAGATTACGAACCGCTCAATCATGTCAACGCACACACTCAGTCCCAAGTCTTCGAATGAGAGTCTGCAGAGCAGCTCTTCCGCCTTCTCTTCCCCTGACAAACTCGCCCCTGCGGTCGAAGGCCCTATGGTCTGGGAAGGACTCGACGCATCCAAGTACATCATCGAGTTCACTTCTCGCGAAGTGCAGGATGTGAGGGCCGCTGTGATCAAGGTCAAGAGTACGCTTCATTGACTCCCCCTGAGTCGGGTATGCCGAAGCTAACAATAAGCAGTTGGGGGCACACCACGATCCGAGATCCGGCAAGAGACCTTCGCTCTGTCAAACGCAGCGCTAGCCCACAAACTGCGCGCCATCAGCACCGAGCTCCACCAAGGTCATGGCGTTGTCGTCATCCGCGGCCTCGATTCCGCTAACTTCAACGACGAAGAGGCAGTTATAGCCTTCGCTGGCATCTGCTCATATGTGTGCCCAGAGCGAGCGACCGACTCGTACGCCAATCAGACACTGAGTATGCTTTCCTCCTCATCTTATGATTATGAGTGCGGTGCACTGATCTTGAAACAGGCCATGTTCGCGACGCGACCAAGGAGAAGGTACCGATCTGGGCCAAGGACATTGGGCTCGCGGGCTCCAAGATCACGGCCGCGATGGACTTCCACAGCGATCGGTTCTCGGGAGACGTCCTCGCTCTGCATGTTCGTAACGACGGCGGCGCTGGTAGTGGCGGCGAGCAGTACGTTGCCAGCTTCTGGAGGATCTACAACGAGCTCCTTGAGAACGACCCCGAGGTCTTGGAGACGATGGCGGAAGCAGACTGGCCGTTCGAGCTGAAGCAGAAGTAAGTCGGATCACAACCGCACCGTGGGGGGTACATCTGACGTAAGACCAGGGACAAGGAGCCCTACCTCGAATGTGGGCCGACACTCTTCTTCTCCAAGGGCAAGCCTATGTGTCAACTCGTCAAGGCTCCACTGCTAGGGACGCCCTTGATCCACCGCGACCCGCACATGCCTGTTGTCTCGGACAAGCAACTCCATGCCATGCATGCTGTCGAGGCGCTCGCAAAGCGCTTCTGCACCAAGCTTGATCGCAAGCAAGGCGACATCCAGTTCATCAACAACCTGAGCATCATGCATGCTCGGGCGGCATATAATGGTTCTAGTGGAAGGCCGAGCACTCGTCACCTCCTGCGCATGTTCCTTCGCGACCCCGAGTATGCGTGGGAGAAGCCGGCTCTATTCCGCCATAACTTCGACGACCCATTCACCCCAGGCCGCCTGCAGAATCTTCCCGTCATCGATAACGACCCTTGGCGCATCATCAGCGGCCGCGAGAGCCATGGTTGAGTGCACTATGGTGCTTGAATTGGACGCGATGCCTTGGGATAATTCTCTCGACATTTAGCAGGGAGTTTGGAGTTTCTGACACGGCATTGAATGATTTGCTGGTCTCATAAGCGATCCTTTTCAGTATCTCATCGTACAGGTGGCTGCTCATGACATACTCTATTGAACCAAATCATAATCGCATTTTCGCTTCAACACATGTCTTACTGAACCGAAAATTGCTCGATAAGGGGGTCATGCAACATTTTGTGCATGTTCACATTCGAGTCCCCCCTTTGACGTACCTTGTGGTCCTGTGGAGCTCTAGATGTGTCCATCTTTCGCAAAACGCGTCAGCGACACGTTCTAGGACAAGGCGGGCCCTAGCAACAGGGCCAGCAACGAAACTATGCTCCACAGAGCCCGTGACAAATACGCGCATAAGACTGCGTGGTCTGGTGTGATTGTGAAGACTGCGTACCTCCTGCAGTAGCGGGGGTACCACTCAAGCGCCGGCCTCTTTAAACAGGTTGACTATCCACTCGCTTGACATGGAGTAATGCTGGGAGGCGAAGCCAGTAAGGGGCGGCTGGAACCGGTCTAAACTCGTTAAAAAGGCTGGCTTGGCAACCACTCTTCGCACTCACCCGGAGCGGTCCGGTCAAACAGACGCGCGATCTTTGTGACGTATTGAAACCCTTCGTGGTCGATGTGCCCCTTCTCGCGCAGCTCCTCGGGGTTCTCTCGCGCCAATTTGAAGGGCGAGTAGCCGCGGAGTGTGCAGCGCCAATGATACAGCAGAACTGGAAAAGCGAACTCCCACTTCTTGATCTGACTGTTCACCACGTTGTTGACTTGGTTCTCGATCAGCTAGCCTTGTCAGCATGTACGCTTGAACATGTCATGGCGCACTTACAGTTCCATTCTTCGACTTGATATAATCATGTGCGCCGTGGTGGATATATTTGAGGTTCCAGAATATGACGTAGAACGCCAGGAAAAGTTCGTACCAAGGTTTGATCTTCGGCTTGAATATCAATGTTGTAAGCTCTTTCACAAACAGCTTCTCCAGTTTCCTGAGATACTTCACGGCAGCAACATCCATCTGATGAGTTATAGCGCCAGGCAGTGGTCTGTCGTACGCTTTCCGGTCGTAGGCCTCGTAGTCGCTGCTTCCCAACCGGCGATAATCGTACTGTCTTATGCCTGGTATATTGTTCGACCAGACGGAACCATAGCCTTGCGATACAACGGAGAGACACTGCAGTCGCATTGCTAGGTCGAGAGCTTTGGATCCATTAACTGTCCGCATCCGTACTACTTCCGCATAGGTAAGGGAAGCAACCTCGTCTTCACGTATACGAGCAAAGATCCAATCTTCGATGTGGGGTTGGAGGCTGGAGAAGTACCTCTCGTACGCAGGAACGAGGTTCGCGGTGTCGTAGATGGCATAAGCTGGTTGTTCAACTGCTTTTACCTCTCCCTCCTTGTTTGTCCATACCGATGAGGCGACGTCAAGTGATCCTCTTCTCGGACTATATGGGCGAAATGTGACGCGTATCGGCTGAGCATTGGGTATGGGACCATAGCCGGGCAGGTTCCATATGACGTCCATTTCGTAGAGTTGACTGTTGTGTATCCAGTCATATCCGAGGAACTCGGCCTCTTCTTGATGCTCACGACCGTTACCTGTGTAGGCGTTAGCAGCAGACAAACTAGAGTATTCGACACACGCACAGCGGCGCACAAGACTTGTGTCTTCTAGGTGCTCTCGATAGCAGGGTTCGCGGAAAGATCTGGCATGACCTGTAATCTTTTCGCACTTCTCGCATGGGTCCCCTTCATCACACTGTGGAGATTAGCCTGGCGCGTACGTGCGGCGAGCTGTACGTACACCGGATTTATAGAATCTGCACCGAACACAAATTCGCTTGGTCTTTCGCATGGTGTGCGTCTTCTCTCTTTGCTTCTCTGCCAACGGACCCCTTCTTTTTGACACTTTGAGCTTCTCCTGTCTCTCCACGAACGACGAGGGAACCTTCGCAGGCTTCTTCTTTGTCGAAGGCCTTCGCGGACCCTGTGCATTCGCAGTTGCACCGGGAGAGTAGTCATATTGTGTCGGATGAGCATATAGCTCTTGATCGGGTTGGGTCGGTGGCAGATTCCAATGTTCGTTCAAAGTTCGGGTCCGTTCGAACCCGGGTGAGATGGTTGAGACATTGCCATGTCCTACCACAGACCATGAAGCTCCGGATGAGTGTGTTTGATTAGTTGCTAGGGCACTAGACGCTAGTGGGTTACTAGTGTGGCCTTGAAACTCAAGAGTATCGACAGCATGTATCTCATGATCAGGTCCAGCCTCCCAAGCAACTTGGGCTGGAGGCTGCAGAGACGGTTCTGAGGTGTTGACGTGCGACGGCGCTGTCTGCGATCGAGGATGCGAAAGTCGGGGAATCGGATGCTGGCTCGGAGCATGAGTCGTGAAAGGTGGGTGACCCGCATTTGCGGGGGATTCCTGGAGAACATTAGTCGCAGGTTAGCGGAAGACACAACATGTTTTGTACACCTACAGACGATATTCGCAGGTCGTGAATTCTTTGAGCGCTTCGACAGGCAGTACTAGGAGTATTCAGGGGTATCTCTTGTCTTGTATCCAGGGTTTGTTGATGCTGGTATTGTCGCGAGGCTACGGGAGTGGGTTGCGGCACAGACGCGCTTCCCATGACAGCGTCATAATTGACAGCTGGACGCGACGCGAAAGACGGGTTCCCTCCTGGTTGATGCCAGCTCTGGAGCTCCTCGCGCGCATAGCCGGCAGGCCAGGCTTGAGGGGTAGAGGACTGGTGGGGAGCGGAATCGAGACCGCCTTGGGCGTAGTGGAGAAACGGGGCGGAGGGCGGGCCGGTGTACGAAGGGTCACCATTGGGATCTTGCTGCCATGATGTTGCTAAGACATAGAGGTCGTGGTTGTTGGCTGGGAAATTTGGGTAGTGCGAGTGGGTGTTGGCGCTTCTGTAGTACTGCGAGCTCGTTGACGACATGGAGGCGGGCGGCAGACGGCGTAACTTCAGGGAGTCGGGCGTGTGCGTCTCTCTCATTCGTCTGGCGATGGTAGTGATAAGCAGGTACCGTGGAGCAGGGAGCGCTGGCTAACGGACATCGCTCCAGACAGTAGCTCGACGTTTGCTGGGCCCGAAGGAAGAGAGACCCGTGGAAGCACGAAAGGCTGGTCTTGGGTGGCTCGCAGTGCTGCATGGTCTAGCTCCCGTTTGGTCTGGGCCCCTATGCGTAGGGCTGCATCTCCCAACAAGCGCGCGTGGTGCACAAACCCGCCGACGTCTCACTTTAACGCTGAGCACTGGTCATCAACCCCTCTTCATCTCCAATATCATATCTCGCAGCTTCTCACCATTTCGCGACAATATGCCACGACATGAACATTGCGCACGTTTATGCCCGACTAACGGAGTGTCAGCCTCCTTTGCTGTTTGCACCGATAGCCCTGCTCTTCCACCCAATGGCACGCATTGCATTTCGGCGTAACTTCGCCTGCTAAAAGGTAGAAATCACCAACGTTTGGTGCATAGTTTGTTTCCAAGGTAATGGTTGAGCGAGATTTCTCTTATGATGTGAATTTTACTTAATTGCTTTGCGTTTGTGCTTTTTGCCTTATCATGTCTCTCTGCGACACGAGAACAGTGTTTCCGCGCAATTTTTCGAGCCCTCTATTTTCAAGCATTTGCCGCTTCAACGTGGTTATATGATGATATCAACTCCCAGCGTCGATGGTGTTCGATTGGCGACCTTGGCAGATCTGGACCGCATTGCTATCGTTGCTGCCGCCGCCTTCTTCTGGTCACCGACGTTCAAGTTTCAGAGACCACGATACCGCGACTTCCCATCAGATACGGTAGCCTCCTATCTGACGGAATATGCTGCCGCAATCAACGATCCCGCCTGTGCAGTACTCGTGGCCGAAGATGATCTGGAAACGGACGAAGCTGAGCATGTATACGATGCGCTGCGATCCGTGTACCAATCTCCAAGGCCGCGCCAGAGAGGCATCGTTGGTGTCTGTAGTCTCACGCTAAAGCCAGGCTCCTGTTATACGGACTGCTTCCAACCTGCAGGTAAGCATGTAATGCAGTAGCCAGGCGCCAAGAGAAGCAACTAAATCTGCCGAAGGTCACGATCGACTTCAGCTTCAGCTGGATCAGGGCAATTTGAAGAGAGACCAGTGCAGCGAAGCCCAGGAGTTATATGCAGCTGTCACGAACCCCGCGAAGCTCAGGTTAGCGCGCATCATCTGTTTTTTGGGCCAGACGCTCATGCATCCACACCAGATACTTTGGGGGCAAAATGCGGCTCAGTACCTTAGCCGTCGCTCCAGCCTACTGGCGTCGCGGCCACGCTACCAGACTAGTCAGCTTCTGCACGCAGCTTGCGGACTTTGACGAAGCACTGCTGGTAAGTACGACGTCGTCGCGTACTGATCAACTCGTTGACATAGCCTAGGGCATCTCTGCCACACCACATGGTATGACCGTTGCTGCAAAGGCTGGCTTCGAGGAATGCGAAACTATTCGTATTGCACACATGACCGTGCACGAGGCACGGGCATGTGAGGATCCGCCAGAAGCTGCAGACGTTACGCTGTGGATTGGCGTTCGCTTGCCAGGCGGTTGGTCACCATGCAGCGGTAGCGCGAGTGGGACGGAGTCAGATTTGCAATGAGAGCTTTATCGGTGTGAGAACTTGGCGAGTGCCAGTGTTGCTTCAAAGCCGGGCTAGGATGTCTGTTGGCAAGGTGGATCTGTGGCCTGCCTCGTCGGGAAGGATGAGCTTGTCGCTAGTACGTTTTGGGAGCTTCCACTGAAGGCAGGCACGACAAGCTTAGCTGGACGTCACATGCACCTGTACTGGATAATGCAAAGTTCGACTACAGTTATACAGAACCCTCTCAACATATGCGCTGCAATCCACGCGCCGTTTACGTGAAGTCCTGAACAAGTCACGAATGCTGACAGCGCCCGGGTATTGACCATGTACGCCCACGGGTCCCCATATCCTCACATCATTCATTCCAAGAATT
>TARA_R110002003_G_scaffold122_1_pt1 | contig 47615 bp, 52 predicted proteins | sample TARA_R110002003 | Tara Oceans TARA_R110002003 (sample SAMEA4396441) | marine metagenome | biome: Westerlies Biome; feature: [SRF] surface water layer (ENVO:00010504); material: water (ENVO:00002006), including particulate matter (ENVO:01000060) such as... | depth 5 m | reverse complement strand
CCCCCCCCCCCCTCCCCATAACCCTAGTACCCCTGCTTGGGCGGCGTCCCCCTCGCCAGGCCAAAGCACTTAGCCATGCCAAAGAAAATATCAGGACTGTTGTACACGCCGCCAAACAGCTCCTGGCACGGGCCCATGGCAAACACAGGCACGTCCGTCAGCGAATGCACGCCCTGATCGTTCTCAACGGGAAGTGTACCGTTGAGCAAGATGCCGCCGGCGCCGTCGGACGGGTTGGCGTAGTAATCCGTCGACCCGTTGGCAGCGCGCGCAGGCACACGCGGCCCGTCCTTGCGGACGGACCAGTTCTCGCGGCGGTCGGGGTCGGCCATGAGGCCTTGGAAAAGAGTGTACCTAGGGTCCCAGTTGCTTGGAAAGTTGGAATCCACGTATGTCAGGTTACCCGTGTTGATGTACTGGCTCAGACCAGACTCCTCGTATGTGCCGATCGCGCCACGCTTCTTGCGGTCTACGTTCTGCGCGGCGAGGTAGTGGGTGTCGACGGAGCCCATGACGTCGAAGCCGTGGCCGTGGTCGGCGGTGACGAGGATGAGCGTCTCCTTGAGCGAGGAGGTTTTGTTGAGGTGGGCGATGGTGGCTTTGACCGTGTCGTCGAGTTCAAGGAGTTCACCGAGGGCACGGTCGTAGTCGAGCACGTGCATCATCTTGTCGATGCTCGCTGCCTCACTCATCAAGAACCAACCTTCTTTACCGGAGCGGGCTTGGAGGATGTCGATGGCTTTGAGGGTCATGTCTTTGAGACCGGGCTGGTCAAGTGCGGGGGCCTTGTTACCAGTGGGCGACAGCGACTGGTTCAGGTTCTGGCGGTAGACGTTGCGGTCGAGCCATTTGGCCATGTTGGAGACAGTGAAAATACCGAGCGCCTTTTCGGTGTTCTTGGCGGAAAGGAGAGAAGTACGGTTCTGGAGGATTTGATAATTCTGCTTGGCGAACTCCTCGTAATAATTCTTGTTCTATTTTCACATTTAGTAGGTGTCTCATAACTTATTCGTACATAGACCACTTACCTGGTAAGTGACACCACCAAGCGATGGAGGGTAGAATTGTTCAGCACCACCACCGAAGAGGACATCAATGGGGGCCTTTGTCCAGGTGTAGTTTTGGACGCCGTTCAGGAAGGTGTCGACAATGGCAGCGTACTGGCCACGGTTACGAGTGTGCGCAACCAAAGCAGCAGGGGTAGCATCAGCGATGTATGCAGTTGAGACAATGCCAATGTGTCCACCGGTGAGGCGGTGAAACATCTCAGCAATGGTCTCGACCTTCGGGTCATCGAATGCATCCTTGCTGGAATCGGCGTAGACATTCAAGCAGTTGACAGTGCTCTTGTGGCCCGTATTGAGTGCCGCGGCAGAGTTGGCAGAGTCGGTGATGAAGCTGTCAATTGAGTGGGTCATCTGGTGGCCGAGCACGGGGAACTTGTCCATGGCCATGGTGGTCTGGTACTTTCCGTTGATGCTCTTGTGTCCGATCAGGCGTGCTGCTGTGATCATATTCGTCGTCATACCATCACCAATGAAGAGGATAATGTTCTTGGCCTTGCGCTCCTCCGCCAAATCCTTGACAAGCCAGTTGGCCACAGTCTTGCTGCCATTATTGTAGTTCAGGGTGGCTGTGTACTCTCCAGGCTCATACAGTGCAACACGGCGATATGCCTTTGAAGCGACATTGACAAGGGATGGTTTCTTCGCATCACGAGCAAAGTAGTCTAAATCAAGGTCAGACATGTAACGGCGCTTGCATGTGACGTTCAACTTGCCTTCGTACCACGTGAAATTCCACTTCTCCAACTTTGGCTCCTGAACCTTGAAGTATTCCGTAACTGGCTTCGTCGCAGCACCCTTCTTCGCTACTGTGAAGGTGAAGCGCTCGTCAAGAGGCAGACCGATGGCCTCGGAGCCATTGACAGGCTGGTGAACCTCGAGACGGATGTCGAAGTATTGCCCAGCCAGGAAATCGGCCCTATAGCAGCTGATTAGCGTCGAAGCGAACGCTATTCCTAAGAAGCTTCCAAGAGCTTCTCAAGTTGCAATCGCTTACTGGTCTGGAGGGAAAACGCAACCTTTAGGATATATTAGCTAGTGGGTCGCGATGTGTAACGTGGTCTTCACATACCAAGCGTTGGGCAAGCTCCCAGACGACGGAACGATTGGGCGGAGGCAGTGCCTAGGAGGACTGCCGCAGCAGCGATTGAGCAAAAGCACTTCATCTTGAACGCGACTGAAGGTCAATACAGCACGTAGGCTTCAAGAGACGCGATGAACCGAGCAGTTGGGAAGCTGCGTCCCGCGACTTTATAAGCTCTGCACAGCTACCTGGACCTGCATCCAAGCTCCTACATGAACAGGGTACCCGTCAACCTACAAGGATCCATAGCTAATCCCCGCGGCATGTCTGCTACACTGCAGGCGGGATGGTCGACTGTCTTCAGCCGTCCTCGTGCACTATCCAAGCACTGTTACTGCTCAAGATGAGCGCCCCGTTTACCTGGTCCAGTCCCATTTCCGCTGGGCTGGTCCACGCCACGAGCCACTGGCATCATTGTTTTACTAGGGGAGCTGCCTCATTGGGGTTGAGATGCACGTTTTCCGTAGCAAATGCGAGGCTGGTGCGATATGGTCTTGGCGCAACGTGAACACAGATGGTGTTGTGATTCGTTCGTATGGAGATGTCTTCCGCGGGCTCCACTGCTAGCCTCGCCCGTCTTCTTGGCGAGAAGCGGAGGTGATGAACGCCGCAGATGCTGTGTGCGCCTGAAGCTGTGCAACCATTGGCTAGTCTTCCACAGAGGATGCATAGCGAAGCATTGAAAATTTATCTGGATTTGAACTCCACGGATATGGTGCCGATGCGGGTTTAAAAGGCGTAGGTGGATCTGAGCATGTCGCTCGTGGCCGAGATGAGAGCGCAACAAGTCCCGAAATTTCTCTGCCGCTCCAATTCATCTCAACTGGAACATCGCAGTTTCTAAGATTTGTTACGTCATATAAGTGGAGCGCAAACAAGTTCATGCGCTGTGAGCAGCTTAGCCGTTCGCATATTGAACGTAGTGGCTAAGAGGTCTTCAGTGCTTTGTCGAGTTTGTATTGAACTCCGAGGCGGGTGCGAGAGCCTTCGGGAGTATCCGATTGGAAGTGGAAAATAATGGCTCAAGGGCGCAAGACAGGTATTCAGTTCGCATGAACAGTGCACTTGTCTTCGAAGCACTTCTGCAGCCAATTAGCGCGATGTGATGCTCTTGCAGGCCCTTCTTGCCAGTGCGTCATTGTCTGGCACCTGTCGACATCCCTCTCCACTAAGACCTGCAGTACTGCATATCTCCTCGAGTCTGTCCATCGCACTCTTACCAGACACTTTGCTTGCAATGGCTTGAGCGGTGAATTCAAAGGCGAGAAGGGAAGAGTGTCGCCCACGAAGCTTTGCGCTGCATGTGTTTCACAAGCAGGCTCAGCCCTAGCAAGAGCCGAATGCACTCAGTCCTACATGGATTCACGAACCATCGTAGATCCCGCAAGATCCAGAGATCTGGGATCTAAGACGTCGATTTAGAGCGCGTTCGATTGGTGTTCGACCTCGCCGGACATCATGGTGTGGCCTGAATCGGATCTAGCACGGTTGACCGCCGACGTCACCACTTTGTACCTTTCGTCCAAAGTTTGAGCATTGTCAGGTACAAAGATGTAAATTCGCCACTGACGCGAGCGCATCACTTCTTCATGCTACTCTTGAGACGCCTCCTTGCTTCGCATAGACTACATGAGACAACGATCAGAAAAGCCTCCGCCAGTTTCTTGAGCACGCGGGTACTATCACCATCTTTGGAGCACGCGACATATCAGAGGAGGAGCTCTTCAAAGAGATCGACAGCTAGATCCTCGAATTCGTCTTCCCAAGAGCGTGTCATGTCGAAAAGAACCAGCTACGAGCGCTCCGAGCTCGGCCACACAACTACAAAACGCGCGAAACAGGTAGACGAGAACCTTCCCTATGATCAACTGCAAGAAGCGCTCGGAGCTCAAGATGAAGTCAAAGAAGTGACAAGAGTTGCACACTGGTTTCATCCAAAAGATCTTCGAATTCAGGATAATACAGCTCTACATCACGCCTCGGAGCTTGCCCAAAGCTCGAAGAGACCACTGGTTTGCGTGTACATCAATTGCCCTGCAGATGAGTCGTGGCATGGCACAAGTCCGGCGCGAGTCGACTTCATGTGCGAAGGCCTGAAGATTATGCAGAAGGAACTCAAAGAACTCAACATCCCACTGGTCTTCTTAGAGTGTGAAGACAGAAAGAAGATTGTACCTACGGTCATCGAGTGGTTCAAGGAGCACAAGGTTTCTCACGTCTTCGGCAACCTCGAGTACGAAATCGACGAACTCCGTCGCGACATCAAACTCGTCAAAGAGATAGGCGACGACATCCAGGTCTCTCTGCACCACGACCAGACCGTGATCGAGCCCGGAACAATGACCACAGGCAGCGGCAAACCCATGAAAATCTTCACTCCCTACCACAAAGCCTGGCTCGCCATCGTCAAAGAACAGCCCGAACTCCTCGACACCGTCCCCGCACCCACCGCAAACCCATCTTCGTCCACAAAGGACCTCAAACACCTCTTCGACACGCCCGCCCCATCCCCTGCATCCGACAAACAATTCTCCACCCCCGAGGAAAAGAAACGCATCCGCAAACTCTGGCCCCCCGGCCACGCCGCCGCCTCCAAACGCATGGACACGTTCCTCAAAACCATCCACGCCTACGCCGCGACGCGCTCCAACCCCGGCGCGGACAGCACATCGCGCATGTCAGCCTACTTCAGCGCGGGCATGTTCAGCGTGCGGGCCGCGCTGCAAAAAGTCGCCGACTACAACCACGGCAGCGCCGACTTCTCCGACGCCGCCGCAAAGCCCGGCGTCTACGGCTGGGTGCGCGAGATCGTGTTCCGCGAACTCTACCGCCAGACGACCATGACGACGCCGCACACGTCCATGAATCTGCCGCAGAACCTCAAGTTCGAGTTCGTGCAGTGGGAAGACGACGAGGAGGGGTGGGAGAAATGGTACCAGGGACGCACGGGGGAGCCGTTTATCGACGCGGGCATGCGCCAGTTGAATCACGAGGCGTACATGCACAATCGCCTCCGGATGAATGTGTCGAGTTATCTGTACTGCAATCTGCTCCTCGATTATCGGCGAGGCGAGCGCTATTTTGCCGAGACGCTGATTGATTGGGATCTTTCGAATAATACACAGGGCTGGGAGCCGAGTTATACTGTGTTTAATCCCGTCAGTCAGGCTGAGAGGAACAATCCGGATGGCGACTATATTCGGAAATGTAAGTTCAGATTCCCGTTTTGCTACTTGCGGACATGTACTACAGTCCCAGTATGGTATGATGTTAGAGACTGACTTCACGGCGATAGGGGTACCCGAACTCGCCAATGTACAAGGCAAGGCCATATTCGCGCCCTATGCGCGCCTGAGCAAGGAAGAGTTCGAGAAACTAGGATACCCGAAGCCGCATGTAGATTGGAAGAAGACGAAGCAACGGTGCATGGAGAGGTTCAAGAGGGATATGCACGATGCTGAGCCTTGAGTTGCAAATGCAGTCCTTTCAATGCTACCGTTACTTGCAACACCCTGAACTGAACAGATGGTATGCGTGAAGCATTTGGCCACTGCTATGTGCAGCCATTGCTACGAGAGATCGACACCCTAAAACACTCCAGGAACTCAAATCGATCATTAATCTAAAACATCCCACTAAGCACCAGTGCGCCTGAAGGCACCGGGCCTGTACTTGCCATCGCTTGGGGCCTGCGCAGGTGGTGGTGCTGACTCACGCTCCCCCTCGCCATCTGCTGGAGCACGGCGACCTGGAGGCACGTAGCCACCGCCGGTTGCGGGTGATGCTTTCCTGTCCTCACCAAAGCCGCGTCCACCACGAGGAGCCTCAAAACGACCGCCTGTGGCGGGTGACTCGGTGCGCGCAGGCGGTCCGCGGCCACTGCCCTCACGTTCGCGCCAGCCGCCACCAGGGGCACCGCCTTGACGCAAAGCAGGTGGAACGTATCCACTTCGCTTTGCAGGCTCGGCCTCAGCTGGAGGTGCTGGAGAGGGTGCCGCAGCAGGTGCTGGCGAAGTTGCTGCAGGCGGCGGGGTTTGACCAGCAGCCTTCATAGCCTCACGCTCGCGCCATGTCATCTTGCCAGCTGGGAGGGGAATGCGTGGTGGAGCAGCTGCTGAAGAAGGCTCTGCAACGGGCTCACGACGGCCAGCGCCAAACCCTCCAGCCCGTTGGGCAGCAATCTTGGCTTCTGCCGCTGCTTCTCGCTCCTGTTGCAGACGTGACTTCTCGTCGAGTGCCCTATACCATGTTAGATGTGCAGACACGTGATGAAATGATGTGACTAACTTTCTCTCCTCGTCTCTCTTCGCCTTCTCCTCGAGTAGCCGTTGCCTCTTCTCTTCGTCGGCTTTGCCTTTGCCTCTGCCTCTTCCCGCTCTCGCTCCTCCTCTTCCCTTTGTCGGCGCTCGGCTTCTTCGCGCTCTTTCCGCTCTCTCGCTAGGCGGTCCTTGACCTCCTTGACTCGGGCAGCCTTCTTGCTCTCCAATTCTTTCTGAGCGATCTTTTGGCGTTTCTCAAATTCCTGCTTGCGCTGTTGCTTGACAGTAGACACGAATTGCTGATAGGTCGGTACGAGTCTTGACAGACGATGCTTAAGCGCAACGTCTTCCTTGTGCTTCTGCTCAGCTTCCCTTAGCTCCTCGGCTGTGGCCTTCTCATAAGCCGCGCGATCAGCCTCCATTTGCTTCTCGTAGTCTTCCTTGAGATGCTTGACTTCTTCCTTGCGGTACGCACGTTCCAGATGATCGATGCGCTTGCCCGCAATGCGGAGCTGTTCACCGAGTAGAGTCTTCTCTTTCTCGAGCGCCTGAAGCTTGATGATACGGATACGCTGAGAGTCAATGTCTGCGAGATCTTCTGGTAGGTCGATGTCCAGTTTGGTCGTCTTCTTGAGCTCCTCGATCTGCTTCGCCATTTCCTCACGTTGAATTCGCGCCTGTTCAGCCTTGATGCGCGCCTCTGCACGTTGCTTCTGCTCCTCGGCCAAGCGGCGGGACTCTTCTTCCTTTTGTTGCTGCTGGCGGATGAGTCTCTTGGTCTGCTCTTCGTTCTCCTTCGCCTGCTGAGCCTTGAGCGCAGCTTCTTTCTTCTGTGAGATGATGTCGCGACGAGTGAGAATTTCCTGATGCTCCTGCTCCGCGCCTTCCTTGGCTCGCAGGAGGGCAGCATCCTTAGCCCTGTGTCGGTCGGCGTTGAATGAAGGATCGACATATTGGCAAGTGACGAAGAGGGACTTGGCTAGGCGAGTGAGCTGGGTCCGGACGATCTCCGCAGGGGTGCTCTGTAGACGCTGGACAGATCGAGTCTCAGTCTCAGCAGAGCCAGCACCAGAGCCGGGATGCATGGCCTTGGCTGACGAGAAAACATCTGAATCAAAGGTGAGGATGCCGGTCGCGTGGTCAGTTCGGATAGCGAGGTCGCCCTTCTTGCATCCATTCATAATGAACTTCTCAATGGTGCCACTGCTGACGTGGAAAGGTTCAGGGAACTGGGCAAGCTCGAGAACGAACTTGATCTCAACCGAGTCGTAGACTTGGGACAACTGCTGGAAGAGGCGGGTGAGAATGACCTGCTGAAGTGGGCCAACATACTTCTCCATGCCCTCGTCAGCACCAATCTGAGACAGAATTGGCGAGATCTTCTTGCAAATGGAGAGAGGATGGAAGTCGACTTCGAGGATGTTGTAAAGGTCACGGATCTCAGGGCGAACGCGCTTGAGCAATCCTTTGCTGAGGGCATCCTTGAACAAAATGGCACGAGTCGGAGCCTGCGACATGCCGAGAAGGTTGGTAAGGCGAGAGTTCTTGTTCTTCCTGGCCTCATCCACATCCACGAGGGCTCCTCGGGAGCGGGATGTACTGATGACCGGGATTGCAAGTGCGGAGAGAACGACGAAAGAAGCAGCCTTGGTCATGTCGGCCTCGGTCACGGCCGGGTTGTCCTTCTTGGGGCTTTGTCCAGATGCCACGGCAGCAGCAGACTGACGGAGCAGGTTGTAGTATCGAGACCAGGCTGCGGCATGGAAGAGGTAGTTCTCGCTAACCAAGAAGATGCGGGTCAGCTTCTCGAAGTAGTTGGCCATCATAATGTTCTTCGCTGGGCGCTTGCTCAAGCTGAGGAGCGTGTGAATGTCCTCGACGCTTCGGAAGGCCTCTTGCCACAGCTCAAGCTCAACAGCGACATTGAGTTGCTGGAAGCGAGTGTCGAGGTGACGCTGGAGGGTATCGGGGTCGGAGAGGTTGATGGCATGCATCTGTGAGGAGAACTTGGCAGCGTTCTGCAAGTGATTACGTAGCAGCTCGCAGAGACGGCGAAACTCGGTCTTGCGGGCATACTTGGAGCAGAACTGGAAGGCCTGGTGGGCGGTAGATTGGTACATCAGCTCAAGGCGAGCGTTGTTCTTGAAAATGTCGAGAACCGTGCGGTAGGTCTCCCATAGGAACTTCAGCCATGGTGTGACGATGGCGCGGTCGGTTCGGTCGCGGGACTGCTCGCCGGAAACTGTGGAGAGGAGGATCGACTCTGGAGTCTCCGAGGCCTCGAGGTCGTCGATGTTCTGGGTTTGTGTTGATGTCTCGAGCGTCGACTGCACCTCGTCCGCCTTGGCCTGGGCCTCGGTAACCTTCTGCTCGGCGAGCTCGATGAACCGCTTGAAGACGAGCTCGATGGTGCCCACGTTGGTGTTCTGTGCAGTGTTCTTGTACTGGTATAGGCCGTCCTTGGCGAGTTTGCCTTTGCGGAGATCGACACAGAGCTCTACGAAGAGGATCATGACAGGCTCGAGGGAGGCGATGGGGCTGTTGCGGGTCCGCTTTGAGGTGACATGTTCGTGGAGGAGCTGGAGGGCAGCCTGTTGCTGCTCTACTCCGATAAGTTCTTGTGCGCGCTTCCTGTGCGAAATGTCAGTCTGTGGGCTGTCAAAGCGGGGTCTGGAGACATACAGCGTGTTCTCCGGCTTGGAGTGCGGTGGAGGCGCCATGCTGGGCGGTTTGAGTCGCGGTGGGCTTCGAGAGCGAGCAGGCGACGCAGCGGAGGCGGAAACTGTGGTGCTTAGCGGGTGTTTCACAGCCGTGATGTTGTAGTTCTGCAAAAAGGTGCGTGGGCGGGTGACTAAGCGACGCGCCAAGACCAGGATCACATTTTACTAGAGATCTACCCTACTTGTAGAGAACAGTCAGGTCTTAGACCATTAAGCCCATCTCTTGGGTTTTCATAAATTGGCCTCTGGCTGTCCGATGGTAGACACGGCGCGGTGTACTACAATTGCATTGTTGCGGTCGGCTTATGTCATGCGCAATTAGCTTTCGGGGCAGATCCCGTGATTCGCAGCAGCCCAAAGCAACCACAACACCAGTGAACACGCCTTGATCGTCATGCACGCTGGACCCTAATCGAGCGCACTCTGCTCCGCGTCGACGTATCCAACGGTTTGTCCCTCCCCAACTGCAGCCTGTCGCGTCTGTCAATTGGCTGTGCTCCACACTCGTCGGCGGTGAGGAAGCAGCGCAGAACGGCGCTTTACCGCATGCAGCGGTGCCCGAGCCCATTGAATCCTCTCCTAGCCCTCCAACCTCCTGGCCGCCTCACTCATCCCTACCCACCACGCTCTCCCCATCGCCACGCCTCCGCACGCAGTCGCAGCCCGACTCTCGCGCTGACTTTCGGCGGCAGGCACTACCACCTGGCCGTCTCCGTTCCTTACCTCTACTTGTTCTCTCTGCGTCAAAGAGTCACGCTGCACGCCCGGCACGTCGCACCATCCCGCAAACGCACCCTGACAACACCACCGCACGTCGCATCCAGCAACCGCCCGGTGCCGACGCTCCTTCTCCCACAATTTGATCCCCGACGCGCACAATGCCCGCCATGATGGCTGCCGCGCCCTACGAGATACGGACGGGCGGTGACGGCAAGAGTAAGAAGCAGAGCATGGCCGAGCTGAAGCTGCGACGACTCACCGAACTCAACCAACGCCTACGAGAAGACCTGGAGCGCCGCAGGATACCCGTGTCAGAAGCCGCACTAGAGTACGCTGTCTTGGGCCGCAACATACAAGGAGAAACTAACATGGCACCGCAGTTTGATTGCATTCACGGACAAGGAGCCCAAGGACTGGATGGTGCCGTCACGTTGGGGCACGGTAGGACTCGCTCGCATTGACGATGTGGAGTGCTATGCTAACATAGCGGGCAGATTGACAAGCGCGAAGACCCTTACGCACCACAGCAAAGTAACGGCTGCTGCATCGTAATGTGAACGACGAGCGACAGGATGCAGAGGTGATGTCTGAGTATCGGCGTTCTGCGGGCCCTTTCACGGCAGAGTACGTTTCCTTTACCGTTAGGAGCAGGTGATAATACCCCAAGATGCGCAGCAGTCCTGCCTGGGAGGAGACATGAGATGGGTGTACTTTCAGCATTGTGTAAATTAGGGAAAAGTGCATGCTCACTGGCTTTCAGTGTGCAGCGCGGCGGTTTCAAGGGTGTTTGCATGGCCATCTGCCTTGCCAGGTATTCCAATTCATGAGGTACAAGCAGCACCATCGATCTCAGCACTGTGCACGGCGTGTTTCCATTCAGCCACAGTGCTTCGTATTGTTTCTAGAAGGCTTCTCGTCCAAAAGCGCTTCTTAGCCATGCTTGAAGAGGCAGGTCGGGGCGAGTCAGCGAAACGAGATTAACAGGGCGCGACAGGCCAAACACCAATCTTCACTCTTCAAAACGCGGCCGAATGTCCACAACCAGTAGAGTAGAGTAGGCAATTCCTTGACAACTGACCAACATTCTCATCCCAAGGTTAACTCGTTTCACCAGTCCAACGAACATGAACAGGGTGAAGTTGATCAGCGAAGGCCTGTCGCTGTCCCAGCTGACCGGACTCGGCTCTGGGGAGCTCGCACGGACACCGAAGGTTCGCCTGGGGTGAACTGCGAGTGGCCTGCCGACGCCGACATGTTGCCGACTCGTCTACGGGCGCCCGGCGCAACTGGGGTGAATGAACGCGCGGTCAGTCGATTGGCTCGACTGTCGGTAGTCTACACTGAACGCCCATGATTTGCCCGTTCAATATGTGCCGTGCCTTGCTGGAGCAGTGCTCAGGGTATGCGCAGCGGAAGGTGGCATGCTGGGAGGAACCAGAAGTTCGCGCATCCCACGCCGGCTCGAGTCAGGCTTCATCTGAGACCCTTCCCGCACCACAATGAGAAGATGACCACGATGAAATCTATTGTCGAGGGGCCGAACGTCATGCGGCGCAGACCCCGAGGCCTGATATCTAGCACATGATGCAGCCAGTAGAGCCTTGCAACCTGAAAAGACTCCGTCAGACTAACGATCGTGGCTTGCCTACTTGGCCGCGCGGGAGTGCTATCACCTAATCCGTGGGATTTTCGCCAACCCACCCGGCCTCCTCCTGCAGCGTCTGCTGCGCTTCGCTCTAGTCGTGACGACTCTCTTTCCAGTGCTCTGCTGGAGAGGGCGCCGACGACAACATTCTACCGCGCTGTGCCTCCCCAATGCGCATCGACCTGAAGCCCACCAACACATGTTCGTGATATAGCCGCGCCCCATTTCTCCGACTGCGACTAGCCCTGGAGCCCCACCAACGCGCGGGAGAGAATTTGTCGACCACCGTACTTAGGCCTCGACTGTCTCGCCCTCTGTCTCCGGCAGGCTCTCGCCGAGCGCAATGAACGGGCAGGCGTGGACAAATGCGGAGCAATTCGATGCCATGGACGCGACGACGGAGCAGTCTTTTGGCGACCTGATCAACTTCGACCAGCTCGACCTCGATCTCTCGGAGTTTCCCTACAACAACGGCGACTACAGCCATGGCGGGTCAAGCGCCCTCCACGACTTCGCCACGCAAATACCCCAGCACCACCCCAATGGCGCGCAGGGCGGGCAGCAGCATCAGACCAACATGGGCGGACATGGCATGCCACAGCACAACAACGGCTTCTCCTTCGACTATGCCATGGGCCAGTACAGCCAGGCCGGCACGCCCGTCTTCACTCAGGCGCAGGACCCAGTGTATCGGCCGCATCAAGGCGTTCCTCCCACGCCGAACAGCATCGAGATGCACGGCGACCCGCACCGCTACATGCAGCAGATGGATCCCCAGCAAGTGCTGTTCGACCAGAGGTACAGCATGCGCAAGGATGACGCGGTATGTTGGTACGATACGACGGTGGGAGCAACCTAGCTGACCATTTGGTAGACTTTCACCCCACTAGTCTCTCCCGCCGTAACACCCCACGATGCGCGGTTCCAGATACCTGACTTTACCATCCCAGGAGCGTACTTCAGTCCACTGACGTCTCCTGCGCTCAATGCACAGAACCACCAACATGCCCATCAACAATCGCAGACCACAACTTCAGGGAGCTCGACAGGGCAGTCCCCAGTCGATGTTGATATGGAAATTTTGGGCGAGCCGGCCCTGACGCAGCAGGAGACGGGACGGAAACTGCGAAGCAATAACAAGCGGAATGCACCACGTTCGACAAATGCGAACGGCCGCGTACGACAGTCACCCATTGTGAAACCTGGTCGACGGAAAGCAACCGTTTCCTCCCTCATCCCGCCAAAGGAGGTCACTGAGCTCATGCAAGAGGCACGCGGAGGACGCCCACCATCCAGCGGCCTCGATGTGCCGCACAGTCGAGATGGATCAGAAACTGACTCCATTTCTCCGGAACCATTGTTGTCAGAGATGCGACCACCGCCAAAGCCGGGTTCGCTTACTCAGTCTCCCGCAATGATGGCCCAGTACAACAGCCAGAGCAGCACTCCCGCCACACCTGCCTCGCTGATGCGCATACACCCATCTCCTAATTTCGGTGGTCCGCCCGAAGCGCCACCCATGATGGAAGATCTGGCGCTGCCAGAAGCCTCATTAGACCGACCAGCTCTGTCACAACTAGACACGGCGGTTCTAGACGTCGATCATGACACGCCTCGACTATCCGCTCGGAAGACTCCCAAATTGAATCCACTCAGTACGCCAGGTGCCGCCATGTCGGGCAGACCTAGTCCAATGATCGAACCCGCATCGACCCCCACAAGCCCCGCCTTTTCTATGACAAACGGCAAGAAAATTGACCCCAAGCTTGCCCGCAATGCAAAGAAGAGAAACAGCACATGCTCGACCCTTGTGAGCCCTGCCCTGAGGCCGAAGATCTCGCCTAGCATAAAACCGTTGCTTCCCGACGGCGGTAGTGGTAAGATATTCGTCTGCAGAGACTTGTATGCAAATCTAACGAAGATAGGCGTCGTTGACAATACCCACGCCCTACTCCTGGCATCCAAGTCGAATTACCAGAACATACTTGATGGCACTACTGTTCCAGGAGTTGTCTATCCAACGTCGCTGTCAACAAACCTTACTTCAAAGCGCACCTCCCACAAGATCGCTGAACAAGGCCGCCGCAACCGTATCAACATGGCACTTCAGGAGATGCAGGCACTACTACCCTCGCCACTTATCGGAGCCACGGATGCGAAGAGCCCAGAATCTTCTGCAGCAATGTCAAGTAACTCAAAGGCTGCGAAGGTGGAGAGTGCGATCGACTATATCAAGCAACTGAAGCATCAAGTTTCTGAGAGGGATAGGATGATAGAGTCTAAAGATCTAGAGATGGAGCACTTGAGGAAAGAGCTTGCTGCTTTGAGAAGAAGCAGTTCGGTGGGATCGTCTGCTGACGTTGCTGCGCAGCTCAAAGCTGAACCAGCGTCGAGCCCAAACACGGACCCGGAGAATGCGACTTGAAATATCTACAGACCACGAAGGGGCTCGTATTTTCAGACTTCTAGCGATTCGGCACCAGGTGTGCCAAATATCCGTGGCACTTGATTTCGAGCTGGCTGCCAGCACTTGGGTTTACTAGCGCCTGGCTAGCCTCATCAATTGTGTGGTCTCTGTTTGCTGACTACAAGAGTTGCTGAGGATATACAAGCTTATCAAACGCGATAAAGCTGCGGGACTGACAACTAAACGAAAGACGAGCTCCTACGTATGGAACCTAACAAACTGGCCACGAGCTTTGAGCGTCTCCGCCCTCCTCTGACACATGCGACAACGAATTTCAAGATATCCTGCGAATTCATTTAGAACTGGCCGATGCAATCGCAGCGACCCATCGGTCTGTCGCAATTGCGGCTGACATTGGTTACTGGCGTGGCGGTACACAGCGCGTTACATGTTTCCTGCAACATGATTGATAATTATGTCTTGCATCCAGGGGGTAATTGTCTCTACCTTGTTCAACGAGCTTAATGGATGTGCCAATGCATGTACAGTAAGCTGGTCTTGCAAAGGTAGCGAGACCATAGGCGCAATATACGTACAAGCATCAAGTTGAGCTCAGCTCCTTGAGTATTATCCGCACACATCAAAGTTTGATCAATAACAATCAATTGACATTGTGAACTGCTCGACCATGACCTGACGAGGTGCGACGTCCGGTGTTAACACTTCTGTCATCGTTGCTCTTTCCATGTTTTCGTCCGTCCGCGCCTTCTCATTCTTAAAGCCGAAGTCACACAACGAAGTCTCGATTACTCACCGTCAGCACTCAACCGATGCCGACTCTGGCAGGGTCTTTTCTGCCTTCGCTGGACATTTCCACGGCTGCATATGCCAGAAACAGTCGCGATCGCCAGTGCATGATGTCTAGTGAGAGGCTTGGTGTGCTTGACTCAACGGTCAGAATGTATGCAAAACATGCACCATAAGCCTCGATGTCCTGCACCACCAAATGGAGATAATTGGCAGATGATGGCTTTATGAGATCTTCGGACGAATACAAATGTGGAGGGACACAGAGATTGTAGGTCGGGCGAGAGCTGTTGCGCCAGGTGAGATATATAACTCCAGCGTGAAGCACCAGAAAGACATCACTCACCATCTCTGCAGCTCAATCATTATCAACCCGACATTTCATCCAGGACGTCAACACCTAACAGAACACCATGGCGCCCTATACCCTGCCGTCGTCCGGCGTCTGGTTCATCACCGGCTGTTCCTCTGGCTTAGGCTACACTCTATGCCAGTATCTCGCCACCCACACGCAACACCGCGTCGTAGCAACAGCTCGCAACCCGACATCTCTCAATAGCCTTCCCGAGGGCCCCAACATCCTCAAACTAACCCTTGATGTAACTTCCGAGGCGTCCATCCACGCCGCCATCGCCGCTACTCTAGCAAAATGGAAGCGCATTGACATCGCTGTCAACAACGCGGGCTACGGCATGCACGCGCACACTGAACTCGTGTCCCCAGACTCGGCACGCCAACTCATGGACACGAACTTCTGGTCCGCGGTGCGCGTCACGCAGCTCGTGCTACCCATCATGCGCGACGAGAACCCCAAGACTGGACCCTGCGGCGGCTTGTTCTTGCAGATGAGCAGCGCAGGCGGACGTCAGGCGTTTCCCGGTGGCGCCTTTTACCACGCGAGCAAGTTTGCAATGGAGGGATTTACCGAGGCAGTGAGCAAAGAGATGCCAGAGGAATGGGATATTCACTTCATGTTGATCGAGCCGGGTGGTGTCAAGACAAAGTACGCGGAGACATCCACAAAAAGAGCGGAAGAGGCGGAGACACAGCATCCGGCGTATACAGATCCGAAATTACCTGCGAATGTGCTGAAGGCGTATATTCAGAACCCGGAGGCGACGAAGAATTGGGCGGAAGTGGAGAGGGTGGTTGAGGTGCTGTATGGGTTCGTGGAAAGGGGAGGGGAGTTGCCGTTGAGGTTGCCTCTGGGTAGTGATAGTTGGATGATGCAGATGAAAGGAGCGGAAGCGAGCCTTGAGGCATTGGGGGTGTTGAAGGATATTAGTTGCAGCACGAGTAGTGAGCAGCAGATGAAGAGCATTGACTTCTTGAATGAGAAGATCAAGGGATAAGGGGAAGTCTAGGGACGTGGTAGGGAGGTTAGTCTGTGGGAATGAAGACGGAATAAAAACACTAGCTTCTGCTAGGTTGGGTTAGTACCGTTGTCCTTATGTTTGAAACTGCGCAGGTTATCTAGTCTTGAGGAAGTTCATGACAGGTTGTGTGATTTAGGCATGGTTGTCAAACTAGACATACGAGGTCAACAGCATACCAAGGCTCACTGGGTATTCTTATTTGGGTTACGATTTGAGTTATATGAAAGGAACCTCCTATCCAGAATGTCTTGTTGATGTTGCACCTTTGCTCAATTGTATGTGGTGGATTTGTGAGCATCATCCGATATGGTCCGTGCTCCAGCTCACATCTCGAATTTCCAGACAATGTCACGCTGCACTATTTCTCCGCCTCACACCGTCGTAACCGCCAATTGCCGCCCTCGTATATAGATCGATATGTCTGCTCCTGGCAGATTAGCTGTGAGAGCAGCTCGATCTCTCGAAACCGCCGCAGCCCGCCGAACATTTGCCTCCGATGCGTCGATATCTTCTTCGTCGCGAAGGATAACGGGACGGAGTACACAATGCTTGAGGGAAGCGCAGAGAGTCACTTCACAGGCTGGAGTTGCTGGTAGCTCGCAATCACAAACACGGTCGTTCTCGCAGACCATCTCGCGCAACAAGCTCAAGACAATAGATCAGATCAAGGCGCGAAACAAAGGCGGGGTATGTCGCATCCGTTCTTCAGTGCCAGCTGAGAATGACGCATGTGGAACAAGACGTATCAGGTTGCTGACATCGTGTGCAGCCCTTCAACCTCACGGCCGCCATCCTCTTCGTCGCATCTGGTGCCGGACTATGGGCATACTTCACATACGAGAAAGAGCGCATGGCGCGCAAGCGGATAGCAGAGCAGACAAAGGGCATCGGGAAGCCCAAAGTCGGAGGACCATTCCAGCTTGTAGATCAGGACGGAAAGGTCTTCACCAGCGACGACATGCTAGGCAAATACTCATTGGTGCGTGGAAACTCAGCATCTTGAGGCTGATGAGCTGATATTCGAATTACAGGTCTACTTCGGCTTCACGCATTGCCCCGACATCTGCCCCGACGAGCTCGACAAAATGGCCCTCATGTACGACAAAGTGACGGAGGCATGCGGCAAAGTGCTTCTCCCGATCATGATTACATGCGATCCGGCGCGCGACACTCCGAAGGTGCTGAAGGAGTATCTGAAAGAGTTCCATCCGGAGTTCATCGGCTTGACGGGCGATTACGAGCAGATTAAGCAGACGTGCAAGGCGTATAGGGTGTACTTCAGCACGCCGAGTAGTGTGAAGCCCGGTGAGGATTATCTTGTGGATCACAGCATCTACTTCTATTTGATGGGTACGTTACATGGCTGGGACTTGTGGAGATATGGCAGCACGGTAGAAAGAACATGCAAGACTGACGTGAAGAATAGATCCAGAAGGCGATTTCGTCGAGGCCATCGGCCGCAATTTCACGGCAGACCAAGCGGCGAAGATTATGATAGATCATATCAAGGACTGGGAGAAGCCGCTCAAGAAGGAGACAAGGTGGGATTGAGCAGCCTCTAGGCATCCCTTCGCCGTCGACACCGACGACATCAGCATGGGAAGCGATGCACCACCCATCTCCTCCACTATCGCATTGCATGGAGTACCGGGAACCATACAAGCCATGGGTTATTTGGCAATCGCTCGGCACCCGACTACTGTTGTGCGAGTACGCAGTCTAGGCCCATAGATGTAAAAACCACACATGTAGAATATGTAAAACCACCATCAACATATCCTACACGCAAGGGTGAGTCCCTGCTGAGCTGCCGACGTCGTGCAATCAGAAAGCGGGGAGCCGGAACCAAACATGCAGCTAAATACTCGTACATCGGCAACATATTCCCTAGGTACGTACCCTTTGATCATCAACGCCAAACTCGTAGTGATCGTTAACCTTCATCGTCACTCTTGAATACCATTTACCTAGTCTAATGTAAGCCACCGTCCCCAATAACCAGTCCCTCCATCCATCCACGCTAACACCACGCAGACTTCCTCGCCCATCCCCTCATCCTCCACCTCATCCCCCTCCTCCATCCCGCCACGCCATGCCATCCCCCTCCCCCTCCCCCCTCACAGAAGCAATCCTCTCCCGCGCAACCCACGACTCCATCTCCCTAACCGCCCTCCCCTTCCTCCCCTCCGCCCTATCTTCCATCTCCTCCCTCTCCCTCCCCACCCCCACCCCCAACCTCACCTTCACCCACGCCACCAAAACAGACACGCACACGCACGCCATCCCGCCCTGGTTCCGCGCCCTCGCCCCCCTCGCCGCGGGCCGCGCAACGCCAGACTGGGATCCGGCGGCCCATCTCGCCTTCATGGCGGCGCGCGGCATCGCGCACAGCGTGCTCAGCATCAGCACGCCAGCGGCCAACGCATTCAGCCACCTCGGCGACGCAGCGGAGCGCAAGGAGCGTACGATTGCGCTCGCGCGGCTGCTGAACGAGTACGGCGCGCGCGTGTGTGCGCTGTGGCCGGGGCGGTTTAGCTGGATGGCTGTGGTGCCGTTGCCGTATGTGGAGGCGGCGGTTGTGGAGGCGCGGTATGCGCTTGGGGAGCTGGGGGCGGTGGGGGTGGGCGTGTTGACGAATCATGAGGGGTGGTATGTTGGGGATGTGCGGTTTGATGCGTTGTGGGGAGAGGTGGAGCGGTGGGCTGGGGAGCAGGAGGATGGGAGGGGGGTCGTGTTTGTGCATCCTACGGAGCCAGTGGTGAGGCTGGGGGATGGGAGGATTGTGATGTCGAGGCCTTGTAAGTTTGCTCTACTTCCCATGTTATACTACGGGATCCGAGAACTGGGAGGCATGGTTGACGTTGTATAGCACCGTTACGGTCCGGCCTGGGCGAGTTTTACTTTGAGACTGCGCGCGCTGTGTCCAGTTTGATAGCTACTTCCACCGAGGATTCCACTCCGACATTTCTCAAGTTTCCCTCTCTGCACTGGCGCATCTCCCACGGTGCAGGCGCCTTTCCCGACATCTCGGAGCGCTTTCTCCTCGGCTTCCCTGACGTTGCTGATGAAGCACGCGAGGCGCTCAAGACGCGATTCTGGTATGATAGTGCTGGGCCCGTGTTTCCGAATCAAGTCAAGGGGCTAACAGAGGGGATGGGTGTACCGATTAGTCAGTTTGTGTTTGGAACGGTAAGTCATTGCGAAGGAAGTGGGTTAGCGATGCGCTGATGTTATGCTAGGATTATCCGTACGGTATCGGGTTTTGGGACGTGGATGCGAATATTGCTGGGCTTGCGAGTGCAGAATTTTTGACGGCAGAAGAAAAAGAAATGGTCTTCTGGAAGAATGCGGAGACACTGTGGAAAGGAAAGATCACACATCTGTAGGCATTCTCGACACGTGGAGTGATGTCAATGACGCGGGTATGCTTGGAACGCAGTGACGACAAATTATCTAGTTTTCAGTCGGGAAAGATTGTCTGCGGGAACTTCCTGACCCTACGAGAGCTAATACCTGTCATCGGGTCCTTCGGCTGGTCGAAGTTCCCTCGCAGATCCTCGCTTTTGCTGCTTGTGCAAATTCCCAGTAAGAGCAGGCTGTGGTTGTGTCGCGGTTGACTGGATGGTTCGGGGCCCTTGAAGACCCTGCGATAGCGGAGCGGAATGATGTTGGTGCTGATTCTGCGCCGTATGTTGTGGCTGGTTGTTTGTCGCACTTTGTGTTGACTGGGTAGTTCGGAACCCTTGAAGACCCTGCGATAGCGGGGCGGAATGATGTTGGTGGAAATTCTGCATCGTATGCTGTGGGTGCATCGTATGTTGTGGGTGGTGATTCTGCACCATAGGTTGTGTCTGATAGTTCTGCACCGTATGTTGTGGCTGGTGATTCTGCATCGTATGTTGATGGTGGTGATTTGGCATCGTGTGTTGTGGGTGATTATTCTGCATCGTCTGACCAGACTGGAGATTCTGTGTCATACTAGGCACCTGTAGCAAGTGAGACGCCCGTCTTGGACGAGGTTGCGGATGATGTAGTACTGTAGGATGCTGCGATTGATGACGTTTCGCTGAAAGTTTATAGTACTCTGTCTTCTTGTCAGCACGGTGCCTTTGCACATTTGGTCGTAAAGCTGACATACCCAAATATGCATCATCCCTGGGAAGAAATTCTTTCTGCTGTGTCCGTGGTCGCCCCGATCTCACAGGTTCGCTCTGAGTCGGTAGATGCTGGGGTGGTGCTAGCCCAGGTGGGAACGGGTCGGGTGGTCGGCTTCCAGGCGTAGGATCAGGACGCTCACTTGGTGGATATGCGGGAAAATGGTGGTACTTCAGCATCTGGACAGGTAATGTTTTGTCTGTCGATCCGCTAGCGTGTATCCTCTTCGGTGGTCCTTGACGCTGAACATGTGCCGGGTTGCCATGAAATGGTCGTCCCTACCGTCCATACTCAAACTCAGCGTCTATGACTTGCGTCCATTTCCTTGGATTTTCCAGCAACATGGCTTCTCCCAGACCTTGAAATCCCTCCTGGTACACTTTCTTGCTTGCAATCTTCGTCGCAAACTCAAGGTGTGTTCGCAGTGTAGCGGCGGCGTTATTTGTGAGAGAGAAAAGCATGCCTGCTATGAAGGTATCTCCAGCGCCAACGGCATCGATGACTGGCAAGTCATCGTCGCTATCAGGCTTCCAGGCAAAACAGCTAGCCCTGATCCAGACCTCACTTGGGTCGGGCACACTATCTCGAGGGGTATCTGTTGGGCAACGTGGATTGGGATTTCGGAATGGATCGGACCGCATGACCGCAGCTGCGCCGCGTGAACCCCAGGTGCATATCAGTGTGGTTCTATGCAATTGGGTCAATTAGGACAACATTGCTATTGTAATTAGATCTGACTTACTTCAGCTGCATGTAATATCTGCTGGCTGCCTCTGTCTCCAAAAATTGGACTGGATCGTGAATGGAATAAAGTGTCTGCCATCGTCAGTGTCTAGCATACTGACGGTCATGGAGAACTCATACTTCAACCCACAGCCTTGAGAAAAAGACAATATCCGCTTCATGTGCAGCCTCAAGCATTCCCTCGCGCTCTGGCTTCTCGCACTCAACGCTAATGCATATACCCAAAGACTTCGCACGCAATGCCCTAATGCATTTGAGTGTGACATCAGGATTTCGACCTTCGAAGTGAACCAACAGCCTCTCTTTATCGTCCACGCAATCGATTTCGCTCAGAATGTCATTGAGAACACCCAGGAAGTCCGGCTCGGTCATCTCCGGAAGACCACTGCTGTGGCTGATGACGGTCCTCGATCCTGTCTCAATGCTCTGAATGATCATGCTCGATGCTGCATGCCGGTGGCCTTCGCGGTAGATCCCGTGTACTTTGACCTTGGGTATTGAGTTTCGGACATCTATGGTATCTTGCGCCTGCTCTTCGGGGAGGACAGCAACAAGATGAAGCTTGGTTAGAGGGGCCGGCGGGTCTCCTTCGTCTAGGCATTCTGACGGCAGATGTTCCAAAAGTTCAGACAGCACCTCGAGTGAGTTGGCTGTGTTTCCTCCGCGTCGTTTTGTGATCTTATCGGCTCGCAACTTGGTGTCTTCCTTGGGGAAGTGCGGTACTCTACACGTCATTAGTCCTTCGATGTCAAACACAATTGCCCACAACTACCAGAACATGCTGGTGTGCATGAAACGAGACAGGGTGCGTAGTCGGCTTTTGGGAAGATAAAAGAAGAGTGGCTTCTTGGACGCACCTTGTTATGGTGTCATAGTAGACCGCGCCCACGCAGATGATGTGCATAGGTTTTATTTTCGTATTCGCTGCTAGTGGTGGCAACGTTTTCGCCGGGTCCGGAGCTTCTAAAATCTGCATTGAAGGTATGAGATTTTGAAAGTTCGCGTGCGCGTGGTTCGTCGAGATAAAGCACAATGTGTAGTCGTTGTTCCGTTACTGATGTGATGAGCTACTCATACCAAACTCGCGTAGGGTGTAGAAATGCAATATCGGCGTATGGAAGAAGTATTGTTGTGTAACGTATGCTTTCAAGCCGATGACAGGTGCTGGGAAGGAGGAAGTCAGTCGCGTTCGTGCGAAGTCTGGTGCAGTCGTGGAAGGTGGGGGTACACACGCTACTGCACCAACGACCAACGACGAGCCCACAGAAACACAGAACATGTGAATTACCCATTCAGATTCTCTCTCCTAATGGAACAATAATGAGCGTATAACTGCCCTGGTATCTCAAAAAAGTCACACGCTCAAACGCCTGTTCGAAAGCCCAGGAAACTTGTGATCCTTAGTACGCAGTCCCATGTTGCTTTCCCTTGCCCTCATGCACATATTCGTCTTGCTCTGCCACAGGGCTGATCGCTTGCACCGTGACTCCCCCGCCCCCACCATAGTATCCTGCATGCCCTTGTGGCATATTGCTATAATAACCACCCTCCAGATCATTGAACGTTTGTGTACGTGGAGTCATTGCAGATTTCATTCCTGCTCCTAGCCCTGGAGTCCGAGGCAGTTGTTGCAGCTCCCACATGTGCTGCCATTGTTCTTCGGCGGTCATTTCGTTGTCGGTGGGTGAATGTGCCCACTTCTCCTTCTCGGCCTTCTTCTCGGCTCGTTTGGCGGCGTGCGCTTGCCTCGCTTCAGCTGTTGGGATGAGGGAGTAAACGGTGAGGATGAGGAAGCATGCATAGATAGCTCTGCACAGAGTCGTTAGTTTCCGATGCTCCCGAAGAATCCGGGTTACACGACGACACTTACAACATGATGATCGTAACAGCAAATGAACTCTTTGCTTGCATGCAGTAGGTTCTTTCCTGCTTGTTTTCCACAATATTGCAGCTCTTGGTGATGTACCATGGCGCGCCCTTGTTCTGATGCTCAGGGTCAATGGTGTCGGGTGATGTCTGAATGTGGAGTCCGTAGGCCCAGAGGATGAGCAGGGCGGTATGTAGAATGAGCGAGAAGATGGGCAGGAAGACCTTCAGCAGCCACAATGTGGATTTTATCAGATAGAAGAACATGCATACAACTCCGATGACGAGATGGTACTGCGTGTTGCTACAAATATGTTAGCACATTGCACCAAGGGAACGTAGCGGCGGAGTGAAACTCTTCTTCAGATAGTTATGAAAGATGTCCAAAGGTTCCGCGCTTTTCGCAGGCACGTGCCAGGTTGATGCTGCGCAAGACGAGATGATGACTTACAAGTTGCTCCACACAAGTGGCGTCGCGACCGGGCGATAGTTTGCATAAGAATAGAGGATAAACGATGGTTCTGAATTGAAGCCCTTCTCTCCACCAATGCGCCATAATATCGTTCGGTACAGGTTCGGTGATGCGATGCCGAAGAGTGCGAGATTTGCGACTGTGAATGGCAGTTCGAAGATCATCAAAAAGTAAACAATGCGCGGCAGCCGCCATGTTCGTGGGAGGAAGAACCGCGCCATGGCGGGCGAGGTCTGAATGCTCGAAACGAAGGCTGGTGTGCGATGTGAGATCCGTGAGTTCGCGACTCAGCTCCGCTCGGACGGTCGAGCAATGCGGGGACGAGGATTGCGCTGCTCCACGTTGAGCATGTGCAATATCGCTGAGTATTCGGTAACGGATGGGATGGGAGCACAGTGTACGCCCGTCGCACCAGCAGTCGTTCGTCGCTCGTGGGTCAACCGTCGAAGATCACTCTCTCAGCCCTTCCGGGGGCGTCCCTCGCTCTTAACAGCCGTTGGCGCGGACTGCAGCCCACCATTCCGCACGGCAGCCAGCGACTGAGGGGCGAAGGTGCCATTGCAGCCGCTGAGTGGACACGCATCCTGCGCGATCACACAGCTTGTAAAGTGTGACGACCAATGAGACGTGCAGCATGCGGGAGCCAGGCGGCTTGATCCTTGCGCCATCCTGCTCGAGGTAAGCGAAGAATGGTGGCTAATACTGCTCGAATAGGCAATTCAATATAGGACTTCTTCCGCGTCAATGGGTTGAATATGCGCGTCCACGGTGTGGTAGTACAGCATTTCAAGTCGCTTGGAAGAGTCTGATATCTACTGCGCCGCACCTTCTACGGCACAGCGTGGTGTTCTCTGACGTTGTCCGGCAACTGGAAGATCTGCGTTATAGACGACACGATCTTCCGATTTTGCGGCCATTGTGGGCGCGTAAATTCGAGGTATGGTGTGAGCATCACACATGCAGAGCGCTTCCGCACGTTGAGCTTCTGATGTGAAGGACATTCAATGGTCACTTTGACGTGTGATTCTGATATCAGATAGAGCCATCGGCGTATTTTCATTAGCGCGCCGCCCGCTTCGAACCGAGCGTGTTCGTCGCCATTGTGACAGACGTCCAACACCCCTATCAAGCTGTTCTATACTATGTTGTAACTGTTTTGAGTCGTGGAGCAAAATAACTGCGCGCAATCTGGCTCGTCGCCTACCACCATTTTTCGCATAAAACATGCTCAGGGACTACGCCCTCTTGCTCCTTGAGAAATTGCACGATATCGTCAGTCATGTCAGGCGGCCCACAAACATAGAAGACTGTCGACTTCGCCTCTGCCTTGGTCCCGACTGCGCTCGAGAGTGCTAGATCGTCAATGCGATGTGTCCATGCTGCCACGGGCACCTCTGTTTCAATATCCATCTTGGGAAGCGTCAAAGACATGAGTGGTTGTATGGGCGCTGCGTCCCTCTTCCCTATCAGTGTCCCGTCCCAAGTCCCCGTAAAGAACAACTCTACTCGGTCTTTGGTGCTTTCGGATCGTGGTATGCGGAAGAGGTCTAAAATGCGCGGGAGGAACAGAACTTCCGCTGGGCTTGTTTCATGGGATGGGACTTTTGTCGAGTATAGAATGCGCACTTCTAAATTCGGGTAGTTTTCGTTGATATAGGAGAGCATGGACATCATTGGGCTGGTACGTGATTAGCGAAAACGGTTCGGCATCCTGTCGTACCAGTGAGCGTACTTGATGCCTACTCCACCAGCAATGAACATGACACGCTTGATCCTGTTCACTTCTAGCCCAGGCGGTGGCCATATGAAGCTGCCTCCTACTCGCACATTAACCTTCTTTCCTTGTATCTCATCTACTGGCCGCCATAGCCATGCTGCGGGCGGATTATCTGGGCTCTTCTGGATTGCTAGCTCGAAGAAAGGAGTGTGCCCGGAATCTGATTGTGGTAGTGCGTCTCGCGGCGACGATGTGATGGTGAAACCACCAGCTTTCTCAACATCAGGAACGAAGACATCAAGCCATTGGCCTGGAAAGAACTTGCCTTAGCCATCAGCGCATGTTATGAGCGAGGGTGGTGCTGACAGTACGTGGAAACCCTGTGGATCCTTCAAATTGAACCGAAAGGTCTTGATTCGATCATTGACTGGTGTTACTTCGGCTACAGTGGCGGTATGGATATCATTTTCTCGGGGCTCTGTCGCGGTTCGCTTCAGGTGGCTCAACGCTGTCTTGGTTGCTTTGGCAGACCTGGCCTGGGCCGTGCCGCTCAGCGAAGCTCTGCGCATGACGAGTGATTTGAGGTTGAATTGTTGACGGAGAAGGCGAGGAGTGGCTATAAGCATAGCATTAGTTATTACAGCTATCTACTTTGACAAAAATTGTGCGAGTGGGGTAAAGTTCTTTGACGATGCTGGTTGCTGATCATGGCAGAAGCTTAGGCGTTTCTGTGCATGACGTGACGCGTTGGCGAGCCGAAGCCGCGGTTAGTTAGCCCGGGCTGAGACCTGAGACCTGAGACCATGCACTCAAAGTCAGCATCACAAGCGACTGATCTTTTGACATCAATGCAAAGCTTCTTCTGCTTCTTGTGATAGCCCATATATCATCGTATATAGAACTCACTATGTCTACCGAAGAGGGATCCCATACACTGCCTGACGGACACAAGCTGTATACAAAGACCTGGAAGGTAGGCAGATCATCGAAAAGAGTGACTTAGCTGAGCTGACTATTGGCGCAGGCGGAAGGTCCGGCAAAGGCACGCCTGGTTTTCATCCATGGCTTCTCAGATGTAGGTCTTTGTTCATTCAGAATTGATAGATACAGCTTCAGACTGACTTAGATAGCATAGTAAGCTGCATTGAAAGCTGCGTGGACACACAAATGACATGTGACAGTCAACACATATGAAAGCTTTTTCTCATACTTAGCATCGAAAGGTATCGAAGTGTACTCGTTCGATCAAAGGTAATCACCACCTCTGACTTTGAGAATGAATTCTTCCTGAACGTCTGCAGGGGATGGGGCAAGTCCGTGACGAAGCTCACGGAGCGTGGACATACCGGCCCGACCACAAAGGTGCTGGACGACATCACGTCCTTCCTGAGAACTATGATACCAAGCCCTGTCCCTTTGTTTCTAATGGGACACTCTATGGGTGGTGGTGAGGTCCTCTGCTACGCCGCCCAAGGACCCAGCGACATGCGCAAGCACATACGAGGTTACCTGCTGGAATCGCCCTTCGTTGACTTCGACGCCAAGTCGAAGCCTTCGTTTGTGACTGTCTTCTTCGGCAGACTGGCTGGAAAGCTATTGCCGCATCGACAGCTTGTGAACAAGCTGGACCCCAAACTTGTCAGCAGAGACCCTGCCGTCTGCAAACGGTTTGACGAGGATGAGCTCTGCCATGACACGGGAACGCTCGAAGGACTTGCGGGATTGATTGACAGAACGAACCAACTGGCAGCCGGGAAGATCGTTATTCCAGACGACGCAGGAGAGGGGGGCGTGACCCGGATCTGGATAGCCCATGGTGATGCAGATGGCATCACCGACTACGCTGCCACCAAGCGACTGGCGGACGCTCTGCAAGTCAAGGACAAGGAGTTCAAGTCGTACGCTGGGTACTTCCATAGGCGTCGGTATCCCAGAGCTTACTCCCTCTCACATCCAGCTAACGTCCACAGTGCATGACGAGCCAAGCCCGCACAAGGAGGTTTTCTGGGAAGATGTGGAGAAATGGATACTTGCGCGTTCGACAAACAAGCCGAAGCTTTGATATCTAGGCGAAGCATTCTTGGAAGGTGGAGCAGCGAATGGCGTGCGTCGTAATAGAGTCGAATCTGCAATCACTGTACCACAGTATTGGGCGGTACGCGCGTCCGAGTGTACTTTTAATACTAGTGAAACGTGAAACGGCCGTGGTGTTCGGCCTCGTCTCCGCGACGGTGACGATTCTGATCTATGCATCGCGACGCGGGGCATCCATTGCGTGTCGTGCAGTATCTTGATGTTCAGTGAAGTGCAGAGACGAGCGAAAGGTCGAATGCGGGTGCGTCCAGGGCCAATCCCAGGCGGCGGTGCCCCACTGCGGCTTGATGCAGAAGGCGCGATGATGCGATGAAAGCTTGACTTAGCCAGGAACGGGAACCGGAAGAAGCTCAAAATTTGTAGAGACTCGCAGCAGGCCGGACTGCAGCCTCAGGACGCGCATTCACCTGCCCCATGTCCAGGCGCGCCTGCAGAGATGGCATGTCTGTCTTTAGCCAGCTCCGCCGCGTTGTCCTTACGGATGGGCCACATCTCCCACACGCCGCGCATAGTAGGACCCTCACTTGCGCAACGGCCGCCTCAGCGCGACCACGACCGCACGTCCTGCGCTGCTCTCACTTGCCGGCACGCTCCCGACCCCAATTGCGCGTCCTGCGCACCTCGTCACATACAAAGGGACCGCACTACCCGCGCACGCAGGCCCTGCCGCTCAACTGGTCCTCGACGGCGCACCGCATACGACACATTTCCCCTTCCGCCATGACGACGCAGACGCAGACGCAGACCCGCAGCCATGCGGGCCACTCGCACCACCACCACCATGATAACACCTTCCTGCTGTCCAAGAACAAGAACGACGCCGGCGTCCGCATCACCAAGATTGGCCTCTATGTCAACCTGGGCATGGCTGTGAGCAAGGGCTTTGGCGGCTACGTCTTCAATAGCCAGGGTAATGCTCGACGTGTGTAGAATGCGAACCACGCTTACAGTCTGTAGCACTGCTCGCCGATGCCATGCACAGCCTGACGGATCTCGTCAGCGACGTCCTCACTCTTGCGACCGTGGGTTGGTCACTGAAGCCGCCCTCGGACCGCTTTCCTAGCGGCTACGGAAAGATCGAGAGCTTGGGCGCCCTGGGCGTCAGCGGGATATTGCTTGGGGGAGGCTTCTTGATGGGCTGGACCGCCCTGATTGCCCTCTGCCAGCAATTCTTTCCCGGTGCTGCCGAGACCGCCGCCAGCTGGGGGTTGCTGCCACACAGTCACGGCCACCACCACGGGGCCGAGGGTCTAGGGCCGAACATCAATGCCGCATGGCTTGCTGCAGGTTCAATCGTGATCAAGGAGTGGTTGTATCGAGCTAGTGAGTGACTGCGAGCATCCCCTGAGTAACATGCTAATTATATGCCTCAGCCCTCAAGGTCGCCAAGGAGCGCAAGTCTGCCGTCCTTGCATCGAACGCCTACCACCACCGTGTCGACTCCCTCACTGCCTTCGTTGCACTGCTGCTCATCACCGGGTCAAATTTTCTCAACAACGCACAATGGCTCGATCCGGTCGGTGGCCTCGTCATCTCCCTCATGGTTGTCCAAGCTGGCTGGGGCAACACCAAGCAAGCACTGCTCGAACTGGCCGATGTTGGCGTAGATGCAGAGATGAGGGGCAACGTTCGGAAAGCGGCCAACAAAGCCCTGGAAAGCGTTACCACCGCCGCCGAACCCATCAATGTCCGCGCTATCCAGGGCGTCAAGGCCGGCCAAAACTACCTGATGGACGTCGAACTTGGCGTGCCAGGCACATGGACGATTGAGCAGTCACGGGGAGTGGAGGACCTCGTAAGAGAACGTGTCGGTGCCAAGGTTCGCGGCGTGAAGAAGGTCCGCGTTCGATTCGTCACTAACACAGCCAACGACCCGGATTTCCTCGACGAGTTCATTCCTGGCGATGTCTCCGCAACGTCGACTCCTGGGTCAGACGAGCACGATCACGAACATGACCATGGCCATGAGCACAACCACAACAATGGCATCCCACAAAAGCACAGCGAATCCACTGATGGCAGTGTACAGAGACGGAAGTGAGGAAACATGAAGCTATGTACATAAAACAGAACGACGGCGTAGGAGGAGTTGGGAAATACTACCCGGGCATGCGCGAGAGGCATTACATATGAAGCACTGCTTGAATAAGATACCACTTCGATTGATGTTCCGAGTCGTAGGCCAAGTCGGTGCACTGAAGTCAAGCCCAAAGGTAGGCACTGTCCACGTTAACCTCCTACCACCTCATTTCCTACTTTACATGACTCCCACCTCAACACAGCATACTCTGCCCTCCCCTGCCGTATCTACGTGACCTCCCCAGCCCCCACCGCATCCTGACACCGCACCTCCAACTGCGGCGCCGGCAACGACACAGGCACCTCCTCCACACTGCCCGGCTCCACATAATCCCCATACCCGTTGACGCTCCGCCTCAACTTCCTACTCTCGGCATACACGACGCGTCGCATGCGATTCGTGCTGCCCAGCGGGCGATGTTGCGTTCGGCCATGCTAGGTATTCAGCGTGATGCGGTCATCTCACTTTCTGCAAGAAGCTCAACAGCTCCAACGCAAAATGGCTCGATAACATATACGCTGTGGTGGCTAGTTGCATCCACGGCCAATTTGATCTGACAGTCTCCAGTCTGCATTGTTCCTTTCGGTCCTGACGTTTTGCTCGGCTTGATGAGATTCTGATTGTTTTCGCTGCATTCGTGATCTCGTCGATCGTCGTTCCACCACGAGTCTGAAAGCCCGCCAGGCTCATTTGATTCCAACGGCTTTCAGGAAGTCGGCCTTCTGCGTGTTGCGATTGTCTCTTTCAGGACTGCCTTCGACATGCTTCACTACTTCAGCCATCGTTTCGACCTCCTTGATGCCGCTTCCATGAGCGAAACTCCATAGGTGTTCTTCCTCGTAACGCACTTGGAAAGCTTGCCAGTTCTCCGCTTTGAGAGTGTTGACGTGCGCCGTCACTGCTGCTGCGGGGCCGGAGAAGATCATGATGCCCGGATAGCCAGGCTTCGTGACTCCTGAGAGCTTGGTGGGTGATATTGCAAGCTTGCGCTTCGTCAGTGCAAGGAGATGATGAAGCCAGATGATGACGGTCTTGGAATTGTTCGAGTCGGAGATGGAATTCAAGGCGGGCTTCTTCTCCGATGGGTGATCGTGAAGGGTGTTGAGTGTCTCGAGCACCTGCTGGAACGCTGCGACGATAGCATCCAGAGCTTCTTCTCCCTCTACCAAACCTAGTCCATTGACGGCGGCTTTTGTCTTCGCACGCAAATCAGCTTTCGCTGCATCATTTGCTGCAATTACGTCGGGCAGGCCCGATTCAGGATACGTGTCTGGCAGTCTCAATTGGAGAATGGCGCCATCTTGTATGAACTTGAATTCGCGGGCTTTCGCAGCGTAGCTTGCTTGTTCAGGATACATGGCAGCCAAGAGCTCTAGCTCCATGTCCAGGCGAGTCGGTTCAGGTTCAGACATGATGACTGTGGGCAGATGCTTCAGATCTGTGCATGGGTGACGGAGTTGCGCGCCGGCCTTGAGCAGCAGGTGCGTTGGTACCTGACGCTTGATCGGTTATCCGAGTAGACCTGCAATACTGCCCATCTGGCTGTGGAATGCGAGACCCGTAAGCGTTATTCCTTGCTTTCCTTCTCTGCCGTGAGTGCAATGGCGTTGCCTGGAGTGTGGCTTGACGTCAAACAAGACGGAATCCACCATGAAGTGGTCTGTGCGTGCGCATCTTTCCACCTCCGATTGGACACTCCTGAAGGCTCTCGCACGCGTCTAGGAGTTCAACATACTATATGAAGCACTGAAGACCTCCTAGGTACGGGGGTACAACTGAGCCTCTAATAGTATTCAGTTATATTTGCGCTGTATGTACTTGAGAGACGCAGCAACTGTTAAAGGCGCAAGGTCCTAGCGGACATGGAAAGGTGCGGTAGTTACCGAACGAGGGCAAAGCAGATCCGAGAGCAAGTGCTTGCGGACTGGGGGCCTTGACTTCGTTGGATGGACTCCTATTCTGAAAGTGTGGAGGGCATTGCGAAAGAGGTCTAAGTTAATAAGCATGTCGTCTGTCCCCCGGGTGATAAGGCAGCGGCACGCCCGCTTACACCTCCCTGTGGGATGAACGACCTTGTCTTGAGCGTGCTCATTGTTTCAATCAGACTAGGAAGCAGATGAGACACGTTGAAACTCGGCGAAAGTACAGAAAGAAACACGCGGTGCCGTGGCATATGCGTCAGAGGGCGAGCGTGTAAATCCAAAACCACTTTCCTCACCCAATCCGGCTAGCAGCTAACGCGGGAGTCTCGCGCGCTTTGGCATTACCGTGTGCAGCACGCCGAGCGGAGCGCCAACCACCTCAGACGGGCTCAATGGCCTCAAAGAACGCATAAGCACTCCCATACACACCCCACAGTACCACAAAACTACGGCTGCCAGCACGTGTGTGAAGCTCTTCTATACCGCTCCCTCAGCACCTAGCTACTCCGCTCACCTCACCAAAACGCTCCCACGCACCGCACAGCTTGGCTTCAATCGACCGATCACCCCTACCGTCACCTGCACTGCCCGCACACAACTCCAGCCAACTGCCCCAGCAAACCCACGTCCATTTCGAACGGCTGGTGAGCCGTAACCCACACCAAGATGAAGGCTGCTCCGCTGCTCGTGTCCTGGCACAATGAGAACGCTCCCATATACTCAGCCCACTTTGAGCCTCATGGCAAGGGACGCTTGGCGACAGCAGGCGGAGACAACAACGTTCGGGTATGGCGCATCCGATGTTCTGCATGCTTGAAAGTGCTGACAAACATGCCAGCTTTGGAGTGTCGAGAACAATGGCGAGGAGCGGAAGGTCACGTACCTGTCTACCCTCGTCAGACATACACAGGCTGTCAACGTCGTTAGATGGTGTCCGCGGGGTATGTTTGTGGGTAGTCAACACAGAGAACTTCGGCTAACAGAGCTCAGGTGAGCTGCTCGCCAGCGCGGGAGACGACGGCAACGTCCTCCAATGGGTCCCCGACGACAACCCTAGCACACGTACAAACTTCGAGGAGGGCCTTGAAGACAAGGAAACTTGGCGGGTCAAGGCCATGTCCAGATCTATAGGATCAGAAATATACGACCTCGCCTGGTCTCCAGACGGCGTCTTCTTCATCACGGGCAGCATGGACAACATTGCCCGTATCTACAACGCACAGACAGGTACAACCCATTGCTCAACCAGCCAGCCAAATTCTTACTCAAAGCCCTTCAGGAAGCATCGTACGGCAGATTGCCGAGCACAATCACTACGTTCAAGGTGTCGCCTGGGACCCGCTCAACGAGTACATCGCCACGCAGTCATCCGATAGATCCGTACACATCTACACGTTGAAGACCAAGGACGGCCAGTTCTCGCTTGCCCAACACAGCAAGGTGACCAAGATGGATCTGCCTGCTCGACGAGTATCGTCAAATAGCCCGGCGCCTCCCGACTTTGGTGGACGAGCATCATTTGTTGCAGACTCGAATTTCGCAATCGGATCACCTGTCCCCTCTATGCCAGGCACTCCGCAGTCGTTGGCATTGCCTGCGATGCATCCACCGCCGACATCGCATAGTCGCCGCTCGTCCTTCGGCTCATCGCCTTCCATGCGTCGATCTGCTTCTCCAGCACCTTCGATGCCTCTGCCCGCGGTCATGCCAAATTCCCCCAGCTTGAACAGCATTGGCACGCTTGGCGTTCGAAATGCTCCGATTTACTTCAACGAGACTCTCACATCCTTCTTCAGACGATTGACATTCGCTCCGGATGGAAGTCTGTTGTTCACACCAGCTGGCCAGTACAAGGCGCTTCATCCTTCCATTAACGATGCGAAGCCGACCGAGGACATCACCAACACGGTCTATATTTACACTCGCGCGGGTCTAAACAAACCACCTGTAGCTTTCCTGCCTGGTCACAAGAAGCCATCGGTAGCTGTACGCTGCTCGCCGATTTACTACACAATACGCCAAAGTGCACCGCCAACGAGACAGATAACAATCGACACCTCGCACGATGATGATATCCCATCTTTACCAGACCCAATCATGCCATCAAAGCCACCTACTTCGCATTCTTCGATGGATCCACCACCATTCACCAGTGCACCATCACCGTCTCCCAGCATGTCTGCCCCATCACCTAAGCCCACCGATAATGAAAGCGGTGCTCCAGTACCGCCCCCTGCCGGTCCCGCGCCTGCCTTCAGCCTCCCATATCGTATGATATATGCGGTTGCGACACAGGATGCTATTCACGTTTACGATACACAACAACAAAAACCGCTGTGCATTGTTAGCAACTTGCACTTCGCCACTTTCACAGATATAACTTGGTGAGTGTTGAATGTATCGCTTATAACCTCACGCGCTAACACTTGCAAAGGTCCAACGATGGAGCTACGCTGCTCATGACCTCCTCTGATGGTTTCTGCTCAGCAGTAACATTCTCACCCGGTGAGCTGGGAGAGAAGTACACGGGGCCTTTAGCCACACATAGCCGCCCACATCACACGCCAGCTGCGATCAATACGGCCGCATCGGCGTCGAACCATTCAACCCCCACACCCACACCCACAACCGGAAGCATGTCAGGAAGTGCCACTGCCACCGCACCGCCAATGCAACGACAACCTTCTGCAGGATTTCCAGCTTCTCCAAGCTCGTTTATTCCCGTGAGGACTGGAAGCCCGACTCGAAGTAATTCGGTTTCAAGTATCGCTACCGCAGCATCGTTTGCACCAAGTACAGGAGATCCCAACTCTATGAACGCGCCCACGCCCGCCATGTCCTCTGTACCCAGCTTAGCGGCTGCCAATTCAGGTCCGGTCCCGATGTGGACGCCTCCGCTCACACCTGCACATGGGCACGGAGGCAGTCATAGTGCAAGCAGCTCTGTCAGTGGCATACCCAACATGAGTAACCTGGGTCGAAGGGAAAGTGAGAGAAGTGAATCAGATCGAGACGATGCTCTCCCGGGCTCGAAGAAGCGAGAACTCCATCCTCTGCCAGAAGTCGAAGAAGGACGGGACAGCAAGAAAAGAAGGATTGCGCCTATACCGGTGTCGCTGGGTGCAGAGAGTGACACGGCCATCGCAAGCACCGAGACTGCGCAGAATCCTACTCTGCAGTGATTCCTCACTTATCGTGTTTTTGCTGCTTCTTGATTGCGCAAATAGGCTATTCCAGCACGGCGTTCAGGATACTAGGTTTATCGCCACGAACATGTCGTTCGCCTCTCGGTATATGTATAGGGGCCGCTCTTGATCACTGGTGTATGGGGGTTACAAGACATTCTCGCGGTCATACGGTATTGGTGCAGATCTTTTATGAGGGCACGTGCTTTGATGATGTTCTCAAGATAGTTCAGATGCAATTCATGAAGGTTATGGACAACGACGGGCTCGGATCCACAGCCACACACATATCCTGTCTCTCTTACTCGATCACGACAATTGTGCAACGGACGGTGCGATGCCGGCGGTCGGCGTACCGTTATGTGGTACGGACCGTACCGAGGTACAAAAGAGCTCGTGGGTTTTTAGTTGCAGGGCCTAAACAAGTCCTTGACGCAAAACCGCGTGGCATAATGGCGGTCTCGGGCGATTTATATAGCTCCGTTTCGTTACCTCTAAGGTATCAAGAAGTAGTACACAGTATTATTGGAGTATTCTCTTCTGTTGTTGTGGCGTTGTAGTCGTTTACGAATAAAGTGTCTTCGGCTTTGAAAGTCTGAAAATACGGCTTCCTTCGTACTGCGAAGCCGGCGGTCGGCATTTCATTATGCATTACGGAGTACAGTTGCATACCTTCCTACTGTAGTTCGCTGCCTATCCGTACCAAGAGCGAGTCCAAGAGATGATCTGCACTAACTAGCTGCACCCGGAAGCGTACCGTCGCAGCAAGCCAATCAGCGGGCACGCGATCGGCCTATGACGTGCCTTTGCCCTGATGAGCTTCTACGCAAAGCGTGGGGAGTCTACGACAAGACATTGGGCGGAACACTGGCCTTTTGGTCGCGTTCCGCCCGTTGCCATTTTACCCACCCCTTGCGTTGCCCCCGCTCTTTGTGCTTTTTGCTTCGTTGTCGATCAAGAGCTAGGAGTCCTGTAACTTACCCGTGTGCGACGTGAGTGTCCAAAGTACCGCAACAACAACCTCGAGCCCGGCGACAAGCAACGCGCGGGCACTTACCGTCCGGCAAGACAAGATGGAGGATTCCAACACCTTGCAAGAGAAGAAACCGGCGCGGGATCACGATGTCGAGGGCCAGACGACCAGCAGCGACGACGCGAGCAGCATTGGCAAAGGCGACATTCTGCAATTGGAACATACCGATCCTGTCCTTAATGCTAAGATGCATCTTATCAATAATGCCATTGACGAGATTGGATTCACTAAATATCAGTGGAAGCTCTTCGTCCTCAATGGCTTCGGTTACGCTGTCGACTCTCTCATTCTACTTATCCAATCCATCATCGCGGGCCAGGCCGCGCTCGAGTTCAACCCGGGTTATCCCAATGGCCTTACCATCGCGGCTTATGTGGGCATGCTGGTCGGGGCTTTGTTCTGGGGCATGACGGCCGATATCATGGGTCGCAAGATTGCATTCAATGTGTCGTTGCTCATCTGCAGTGTCTTTGCGATTGTTGCAGGTGCGGCGCCGAATTGGGAGGTGCTAGGGTTGTTCGTATGTCTGAGTGCGTTTGGAGGAGGTGGGAACTTGGTGCTGGATACGGCTGTGTTTCTGGAGTATCTGCCCAGTTATAGGTAGGCTTGTTTGGATTGATGACTGAGGAAACTGCTAATGTTTTGGTCAGGCAATGGATGTTGACGCTCATGGCGGCGTGGTGGGGTGAGTTCCCTGCACCATGTGACCTCTGATTGAAGAATGGCATCTGGACTGTTTATACTGACTCCAGCCCGCAGGAATTGGACAGCTCATCGCAGGCTTCTTCGCATGGGCCTTCCTCCCCAATTACTCCTGCCTCGACCCCTCTGTCTTCCCCGACGCCGAGCCCTGCACCAAGGCCAATAATCAAGGCTGGCGTTACGTCTGGTACGCCTCTGGTTCCCTCGTCTTCATCATGTCCATTGCACGTATCACCATCATCCGCCTCAAAGAAACCCCCAAGTTCCTCGTTGGCGAAGGCAGAGACGCCGAGTGCGTCGAGACGCTGCAATGGATCGCGAACAAGTACAGCCGACCGTGCTCCTTGACTCTCGAGGCCTTGCAGGCTTGCGGGACAACAGATACGCGCGCCTCGCAGGGAAAGAGCAAATGGGGCCTCGGAGGCGTATGGGGACACATCAAGGGACTCTACTCCACACGTCGCATCGGCATTTCCACAACGCTTATCTGGCTCTCCTGGACGCTGATAGGCTTGGCTTACCCACTGTTCAATGTCTTCCTTCCCGCCTATCTATCCAGTCGCGGCGCCGCATTTGGTGAACCCAGTCCGTACATCACGTGGCGCAACTACACACTGGCAAATTTCAGCGGAATCTGGGGCCCTGTGTTGGCAGGCTGGATGTGTGGTACCCGACTGGGTCGCAAGTACACAATGGTCATCGGCGCGCTGGTCACCATGGCGTTCTTCTTTGCGTATACGCAGGTCAGGACTGCGACGCAGAATGTGGCGTTTACGTGCATCATCAACTTTTGCTTGAACATCTACTATGGCACGCTGTACGCGTATACGCCGGAGGTACTGCCGAGCGCGCACAGAGGAACGGGCAATGGTATTGCGATTGGGTGGAATCGTATTATGGGCATCTTGAGCGCGGTAATTGCTACGGTTTCGGACGTAAGTTTGCAAGTCTCAAAGTTGAGCGAGATGGATGAGAGCTGACACACACAGACTGGAACTGCGGTGCCGATCTATATTTGCGCTGCGTTGTATATCGTCATGGCGGCCATTGCTGCTATCTTCCCATTCGAACCGTATGGCAGGCGCAGCTCGTAGACTGGGGAAAAGGGACGAAGACGCTATGTCTCAGAGTGTCAGAGACAGGAACACATGCTGCAAAGCAACGATCAAGATCTGGTGGATATTTGTGTATGATACCCAGCTGTGCACCGAATGGTGTAGGCTACGGCGGTTCAATTGCTTTTGGTGTAGACAGACAAGCAAGAGGTTTGCTTGATATCAATCCCGTCGCCATCGCGACAACTTTGCTCTTCGCAATCATGCGGTGCTCCCGTCTTGACTTGCACATGTCACGGTAGCTTGGCACACAATCCAGTGTCTACAACAACCACGGTTCAGTTACTCAGCCACACGTCAGGCGTCGTCATTTGACTCAGCCGAGCAATGATGGTACGTAGAATCGATGATGGTCTGCGCAGAAATCTCTGACTAGACCTTGAGGTCATCAAAGGCGGTGTCAACGGTAGTCAGCTCGGTTTTGTCGCAGCCAAGAAACGTGCAACCAAAACATCTCTCTAGTAAGCTATTGGAAGGCAAATTCGCTGACTTCAGCACAGAGCATTTCTTAATATCTCGGCTCCCATTGGCCAGATCTGCTGACATCACATTCATGCTGGCGTTGGATGATTTGCCTGACTTGCTGTTGGTTCACTCGTTTAGCTCGTGCCGGATCATCGCAGGTGCATCGCCCGTGCAACCAACAACTCCGACCGCGATTTGCAGACAACACGAGCTAAGCGAGCAAGCGTCCCCAATCTCGGGTTGCGCGATCATTCATGGATCGCCGAGCTGTGCGTGCGCACATGTTCGGGCCGCAAAGTGCATGTCGAGATGTCGCTGGCGGCGCGTCTTTATTCAAGGCGAAACAGCCTCCGGGCAGGTTTGAATAGCCTTGCAGTGGGCGGGTAGCGAGCGTGTCTCGACCGCGAAGTAGATTTGGGGCGCGGGTCGCCGGGCGGCCCTTGGTGCCCGGTCAGGTGTGTCAGCGAGCGAGATGCAGGAAGGCACGGGCAGTGTTGGTGGTGCGGTGGTGCAGTCGAGCATGCCCAGCACCATCAGCGCATGGTGTGGTGGAGGAAGGTTCTGGGCTCGCTGCACACTCTATCCACGGGAGCAGCTGGAGGGCAGAGAGAGCTGCGGGCTATGCCGACTCTACGACTACGTGCGCGGACGACGAATCGGTTGCAGCAGCGGCTAGACTACACCGGGCATAGGGGCGCGATCTGGAACGTGGACGATTGCGAGGAACAACCCTGCCGGCGTTCGCGACTGTCGACCCCCATGGCCCGCCGCGGTGGCAGCTGATGGGCCCAGCGCGCGATATAGTCAAGCCTCACACCACATGGTGGAAAGTCTCCTGTTTTGCTGTGAAAGCAAGACACACCATCAGTCGTTGCTCACTTGCAGCGACACATGCTACTCAGCCGCGTCCGTGCCGTCAACTCACACGCCTCATCCGCGCGCTCATCTTAGGCAGGCGCATCCCTGTCGCTCCGTCGTCGCTATTCAAGGCTCACCTTCCCTTCACTTGCCGCGCTGTGCTGTCGCTGCTTCACTGGTCCACGTTCAGATTCATTGTTTGAGCATATTTCCTGGCCTGGAAACAAAGAGGCGTCGTCCAGTCCGTCAAGTGTTCCGTTTTCGAACAAGCAAGCTCAAGCCACCGTCACCCGACAATAGCTCCATGCACCGCATTCGTATGACCAGCCTGCATGCACAGAAAGTTCTGGCCAAGCACCCGCAAACGTTAAACGACTGAGGCACCCGAGTCAATTTCAGTTGCTCTCTCACAGCCAACACACCTACATCTCACATCGACATGGAGTCTACTACAGAGACATCTTCGCAGGGTCGGCGAAACCGAGGGTCCAACACCGCGAGTTCGCAGGCCGCTCCACCAACCTACGGCTACCACAACACCTACCACACACACGCGCAACTACCCATTGGCGCACCACCGTGCTACGCGCGCGCAACCGAGTCCAGTGTCTTGAGAAGATTGGAAGAGAGATCACGAAATGAGGCAGAAGTCGCCCGCCGCACACCATTACCACCATCCTATGAATGCACCGTCGAGCTGAGTGGAGTTCTGGGCGTACGGCAAGAGCTATCGTCGCCGTTCCATGTCGCAGGCAATCGCGAGTGGTACGATGCGTTTGTTGTCATGCGAGGCACGCAATTGGGTATCTACCGCGTGAAGCAACCGGGTCTGCTCAGCAAGAACCGAAACCCAACAACAGGTCGGCTCATACGATCGTACACGCTTCAACACGCCGAAGTTGGCGTCGCCTCAGACTTCAAAAAGACGGCACTTATCCCCAAATCGCCCTTCGCACACCTCGTCCCCGCGACCGCTCGACCGAAGCTCTACGAAACCGATCCGCACCTCTTCGAGCCCGTTCGCGAACATGTGATCCGCCTGCGCCTCGAGACCGAGCAAATCCTCATCTGCGCACCATCGCAAGACATCATGCTCTCGTGGATCGAAGCCCTCTGCGCCGCCATAGACATCAGCTCTCCCCTCGACGACCGCAGCGAACCACGATACCGCAGCCTACCTCGGAGAAGCCGTCGGCAACGCATCCTCGATAGCGCGCAGCTAGGCGATAACATCGAGAGCCTGTCGAGTCTAGAAGCTGGTCGACGCATTATTGCGCAGCAAGAGCAAATTATCCGCCAACTTTACCCGCATCTGGCTGGGTCCCGAGAACCTGGCTCGGCAACGATCTCCTCTGCGGCGACAGAGCTAGAACTCGACGAATTCGATCCAGAGGACGTCAGGTTTCCGACTTCGAGATCGGCACGGGAGAGTTCGTCGCGGGTTGATGAAGACGACGAAAGCCCCGGGTCAAGTCCGGAAGAGGACCACAAGAACGCAGATAGAATACGCCCCACGGACGCACAGATCCTGCGATACAGACGTCGCTGTGCCCCGGTCTTACTCGCCTCAAGCCCGCGCGTCAGCGACGTAGTCTTCAGCGAAGGCAAACGCATGCGCATCAACATCAAGGAACACATGCTCGTCGAATACACTCCTCACCCACCGCGCTACGACGCACACAACTTTCCCAGATCAAAACGCCCCGCGCAAATCCAAGTCACGCCAGCGACCAAAGTCATACCTGTTGCTATTGCAGTCCAGCCAACGAGACCTGCAAGCCCGATGAGAGGCCTAAGCGACGACTCCATTACGAGCATTTCGTTTGGCGAGGATCTTGCGCCGAGTGCGTCGCATTCCGCCGACGACATGAGTTCGAGTGGCCCGCCGAGCCCGACGGGCATTAGTCAGGTTAAGGCGGATGCGGCGAGGCGCATGGTGGAGATGGAGAAGAGAAGGAGTGAAGACGGGAGGGAGAATGGGCTGAGTGCTGTTGCGTTGGGGGTGGGCTTGTTGATCTAAGCATCACTGCCAACCAACTGCAACCTGTCCGTGACCGATGGTCTTATCTCCTATGTCTGGTTTTGCAACAAGAGGGCGTCTGAAGCACTGATAGCGCATCATCTTCGTCTTTATTTCGGACTTTAGCCGCGTCGAGCCGGCTGGAGCATAGCGCATGGAAGGTCTGGAGATGGAGATACCCAATTACTCTGCAGCGACATGTAAGACAAAGAAAGGATATAGTGTATATCAAGATTTTCAACATGAAGTCTACACCTTGCAAACAAACGCTTGATTCCAACAACCTTCTTGTCGTTTACAACCACAGCACCTACCATCACCATCAACCTCACGCAACACCCCCCTCCGCCTTCCCCTCCACCCCACCCCTCCCCTCCCCCCTCTCCTCAATCGCGCGTCCCTCCACCGCCGCAAACCCCCTCAACGCCTCCCCATACCGCTCCCACACCCCCTCCCTATACCCCTGACAAACCCTCCGTACAAACCCCTCCTCATCCCACCTGCTCTCCAGAAAATCCTCAAACCCCTCCCCCGCCGCCCGCCCCACGCCCCACGCAGCCTTGTACGCCGCCCCCAGCGCACACGCATTGCCCCCGATCTCCAACTTGTACACCCCGTCGCTGCCGCCCAGCACCTGCCCCGCCAGCTCCGCGATCGCCGCGTTCGCCGCGCCCCCGCCCACCATGTAGATGCGCCGCGGCTGCGGCGGCAGCGCGCTGTCCGCGGGCGCTTGCACGAGCGCTTGCGAGCGCAGGCGCAGGGACAGGAACTGCGATTCGAGAATGGCGCGCGCGTCGGCGCCGGGAACGGGCCAGGTTGCTTCGTCGGCGGGCGCGAGCGTGTGCGCGTCGTCTGGGCGGTACAGCATGCGCCAGGTGCCTGCTTTGACGTTGGGCACGATTTCGGGCCGCGGGAAGAAGAGGCCCAGACGCATGGGGTCGGAAGGGGTGGATTGGCCGAGCGGAGGGGTGGTGAGGGCGGTGGTGTTGAAGGCGTCCCAGGATTTGGCATCGGTGGTGGTGGAGGTGGAGGAGGAGGCGTTGATGGCGTCGCGGATGTGTTCGCGGGCGAGGCCGCCGTTTTTGTAGCATAGCATGAACATGTAGTGGCCGGGCGTGGTGGGGTGGTTGAGGAAGTGGTAGGCCGGGTCGGGCTTGTACTGGTTTGTCGACATGAGGAAGGTGGTGGACGTGCCGAGGGAGACGATGGCGTCTGAGGCGCGGAGAGGGAGGGCGAGGATGGTGGACGGGTTGTCGCCTGTAAAGGCGATGATTTGTGCTGAGGAAGGGAAGCCGTAGCGGTTGGTGAAGTAGGGTGAGATGGTGCCGAAGCTTGCGCCGCCGTCTTGGGGTACGTCGCCGAGTTTGGACTTTAGCTCTGCGAGGTCGGACTTGCCTCCTGCGGCGAGGGCGAGGAGGTCGTCGTGCCATCGGCCGTTCTTGATGTCCCAGAGATTGGCACCGCAGACGTCGCTGATGTCGATTGGCGCTACCTTGCCGAGGAATATAGACGCGAGGAAGGATGAGACGAGGGAGATGCGAGCGGTTGCTGCGTAGGCTTCGGGGTACTTTTCCTGGAAGCGTTGGATCTGGGGTCCACTGAAGCGCTGAGATGCAAGTCAGTAATGTGATGCTGCAAGGAATTGGGACAACTGACGTGATGAGCACTGCTACCCGTAGCCTCAGCCAAACTCTTCGGATCATGCAACGCAGCATCAAAGCCCTCACACTGCTTCTGCGTACTCGCGTCCTGCCAATTGGGGCTGAAAGGATGGCTGAAAGCGCCTTTCCTCTCTCCCTTTGCACCACTCTCCAACTGCTCTACCAGTGTCTTGCCTGCGTCCAGATTGGCCAGGATATGTTCCGCATCTTTGCTCCAGAAGACAGTGCCATGTTGCATGCCAGCACCAGATATGCCTTGCACCTTTGAAAAGTCGGCACCTTGATCCTTCAACCGCTGCAACACGAGATCGATGGCTTCAAGGAAGAGCGCAACGGGGGCAAACACTTCGCCCTCGGCAGGGTTAGTGAGCACTCCTTTCTCGATGCCATACTTGGCGAGATCAGCGTCGAAATCGACCTTTGCTTCGTGGATAAGTTTGAGGTCGGATCCAACGACAATGCCTGTCCGCCCGCGACTCTGTTAGTACATGTGAAGTATGGTGGGGGAGATTGTGCGGGGCAGTCCTCACCTTTCAACTGTTGTGTGCTCAAATCGAAGCCCAGGAACTGGTCAGCCATGGTCGAAGTCAGATTGACGTGAATGCGAGTCAAGGCTCAGGATGTGAAGATATTCGCAATGCATATGAGCCGCTCACGAAGCTCCAGTGGTGTTCATCAGCCTAATAATCCTCCGGAAGTGCATCAAAAGCCGACGCTCGGGAGATCAACACGCGTTTTAGCCAGAGGGCTAACGTAATCTAGAAACCTAGCCGCGCCCACCGGGCATCCTGCCAACCCTGTGCGCTTAGAGAGCTCAGTCATCTCTATATTGTGTTTTCGGTGCTTTTGGTCCCTTGTGGAAGTTGAAGTAAGTCACAAAGAAATGGCACATTCATTGGCAAGCTGTGCACCATTAACTAACTTTGACGTAAGCTGTGTCTTGCTGAGATCTATGGTGATGTCCTTCTAGACGTGCATGCCACTTTGCTCTCCAAGTTCAGATACCGTCGGCGTGATGTCCTTCTAGATGTTTATGCCGCCATGCTCTGAAACTTCAGACACCGTCGGCGTGATATCGTGCAAAGCTGATGTCATTCTATACGTGCATGTCGCCGTGCTCTCCAACTTCAGACACCGTCGGTGGGATATCGCTTAAAGCAACTGTCTCCTTGGATGTGCAGACACTATTTGCCATACTTCCTCCCTGGCCGGCGAACTCAACCACCGAGTCAGTCTCCGACGCTCTTCGTTGCATCCGATTCGACGGTGCACTGCGATAACTTAGCCTTGTCGGAGCGTTGCCATGCGTTTCCGGAGGTATGGCATTCGACTTGAAACTGCTGAAGATGCCACCAAATGAGCGGAAGACCGGACGCAGCAGCGGTAACGATGCTACAGAAATGTCAGACTATTGCCCTAACCACGGGTTGGCGAAAGTACTTACTTGCGAAGGATGCGAGATTGACGTCGCAAACCGCCCAGATTTGATCGTCCAGGCCGTCCCACGTGAGGTCTGGGTCGGTGTGCTTCTTGTCTAACGAGATTGTGTGAGCAATGGTTCCCAATGCAGAACCGCAAGTCAAGAGGCCTGACATAAACATGGCTCCAACAACGAGCTTTTTGGCCATGGGAAGATGGAGTTTCCAGATTTCGACAAGCGGACACACTAAGATGGCGACTTCAAGTACGAAATGCGGGATGCCAGCTGCGAAAAGCGACTTCATCGGCGAAAGAGTACATCCGCCGGGCAGATCTTTGTGCCAGAACTTGGGAATCGGTTGACATTGCAGGAGGATGAGCGTCACCTAGAGTCGTTGTTAGCAACATGGTATTGGTTCGATGTGTTGACGTACCCTCACGATGATCCAACCCGCCGAGCAAGCAAAGAGGATCCGGATTGGCTGTCGAATGGTCGATAACCCGAACATGCGCCAGTATAGACCAAGAATGACGAACTTTGAAAGGCCAACCGAGAAGGTATAAAGCCACATATCAACCCAGAGGTCCAAATAGTAGTGGTATATGATCTGCTTCATGGGCATGTGGTCGATTTCTTCGATATGCATTCCAAGTCCCCATCGCATCTCTGACGTTAGCTAATTGCTGCATTTGGGTCGATGAAGCATCTTACTAGCTATGCTTAAGAACGTGAACGCACTTCCGACGATCTTCAGAACCGTGAGCGACGGACTGCATGAATGGTAAGCACTGCTTACGAAAGCCACGACTGCCAAATAGTCCTCCCATACGAGCGCCATTTTCGTCTTTTGCCGTGCGACAATTCTCATGGCTAGTGCCATCGCAGCTGCTGTGTATGTTATTAGAGCAGCCGCGTACAGCTCAGGCTGTCTGTTTGCTGGCATGTTGGCCGCTGTGGGCAGTGGCTTTGTGTTTATTGAGGGTAGGGATTGTCAAATCGCAGGGCAGTGGCCATTTTTGTTTTGCGGCACGCGTTTTGAATCACGGATGCGTCCGTGCAGGTGAAGATGAGTGCTGGTGGTGAAGGAGCACATTCCAAAGATAAGCGTGCCAACCTAGATAGGTGAACTCTGTGGCTTGCACTAATGCAAGTACTTGATATCAACCTGAAGTGTAGCAGACTCAGGACACATTTGGCCGTACCTGCATGAGGTGAACTACGTCCAAGGTCTTGGGAGCCCTCTCGCAGTGTTGTCAATGAATGTTGTTCGAACGGGTCAACTCAAGTAGTGAAGCTGAGATGAGGACAGGGGAAGAAATAGCATGGATCTTTTGACATTGTATGGTGTCGCTCCGCATCGTGATCGTTCTTGAGTGTTCGCCCGGCAGAACGTAGCAAACGCCATATGCGAAGGTGCACGTAGAGGGCAAGGCGAAAGCACATGCATCTCGGCATGATGGGACCGGGGAGAGAACGCTATCAACCCGGGGTTGTGTGGCTGCGAACTATTCTTATCATCCCACGTGGGGCAGGTCTGGATCGTCCGGACCCGTCCGCATGGGCTCACCACCACACTTCGCTTACTAGGTAGGTATCTGGAGCCAGGTTTCTCGTTGTATGATGTAGAACTCTGTATAACTTTAGAGACTTTTCTCTATGCATTGTGGTAATAGCAAAATATACTGACGATAGTTAGGCCTCTGTATTAGGACGTTGGCAACTAGTGCTCTTAGCTTAGGTGCGCCGCAGGAGCACGAAGTATTACATCCTCTGGTGGTGGATCTCGTCTTATGTTCGAATGTTACCTCCGTTCTGCGGAGACCGCCAGTCGTGATTCTGGCCAATTTCTGGACTGGTACCATTGAGCGGAGTTGGTGAGTCGTCCGCATGAGCGTGATAGATATGCGCAAGCCCCGCCTGCTGCATCAAAATTCGTGCTCTTTCTAGACCGCGGCGAATAAGTGGAAGATGGGCCCATGGTCGAAGCGCTTCATAGCCATTGCGAATATGCTGCTCTTGTCGGGTTTCTTCAGCAAAGGTAAGATATGGATTTTTGAAAGCTATGATTAGCGTCGCGAAGGTCGCGAACGTTCTATGGTTTCGAAGTCAGCACGATGGTACTGGTAGACGGATCTGACTACTCACGCGTAGAGCGTAAAATGTGTTCCCATTTTACGACCCATCAGCTGTTCGTCAGCTATGCTCAAGAATAACGCCGAGCATCGTATGCAATCCTTCGCTTGGTCGCGCGTAACGGCCAGCGTTTCTTGGTCGTGATGGGCCGGATCACTGTCGCCATGCTTTATGATCTCCAATACTGACGGCCATCCAAAGACCACATGTAGAGCAATATACTGGCCTCTGAGAAAAGACTTTCGGGAATCGAAGAGCGGTGCGGTGTCCAATGGAAAGCGAACAACATTGGGAAGGTGATCGTACCATTCCCGAACTTGCTTGCGAAGCTCCTCAGTCACAACAGGAGCGAACACCACGCGACCTACGAGGTAGCCAACGATCTCCATGGTCTGGGTCAAGAACTTCCGGAGGCTGATTTGCGCTAAGAAGAAGTAGAAACCAGAGTCCTCTTCCTCAAATTGAGGAAGGGGGACGAAGTCGTGGAAGTGACGCAGTCCGATGGGGTGCATCTTGATTGTTGCTTCGATTCTACATTAGGTCAGTGAGCGTACCTGCGATTGTACGTAGCGGAACTCACTCGTGAATGATAGTAGAGCAGGCCCAGAATGCTCGATTGAAACACTCCTGATCTGACGGGCTCATCCTTAGCATAGACTTCGAGCTGAGGATGTGCATACAATCCCTCGCAGCTTGTGTGATAGAATTCCACGTTTGCAAAGGCCTGATTGCGAACTTAAAGTAGGATGCTTGCAGGACCCGACATTGTAGCGTGGCAAGATTTCCTGTTCGGAGCGACAAGCGCTCAAGAATCTGGCAACCTCGTGCGAAATATTCCAAGCCGGGTGTGAGATTGTGCGGGCCCTCAGTACGATCTTCGCTCACGGCTCCAAGTGCCAATATCATGAAGGCAAGACAAGTCGGTGGATTCGAATATGAGAAGGCCCCATGTTCCGCCTGTTCGAGGGCGCTGACACATGTGCGTTGATCGAAAATTGGAGTCCACCTGAGAAAGTTTTCCACGAATGACTGCTGAAGGCGCCGGCATGTCCTCCTAGATACATCGACTGGTCGATGAATGACCTCATCGCACTGATCTGCTAGCACCTCACCAGCCATGATCTCATCATCGTAGAAGTCAGCTGTGTAGTCCCAGCTATCGACGTGTATGTATGGCGGGGCACGGAACGTCGTGAGACTAGGCCTTGGTGTCATACCCTCTGTACTGGTCTGTCGATATGCGAAATCATATGACACCGGTGTGCCAAGCGAAGGTAGCGACATGTTTGCATTGTTGATCTGGTCAGCCACTCGACTATTCATACTCGATCCGCGTGATCGGGGTCTCCTGAGTGGTTGAATCTCGCTGTGGTTCGATGCATTGGGCGATTGAATGGCTGAAGCTTGCATCATTTGCTGAGTTGAGTCAATTTTCGCTTCAAGTTGCGACAACCGTTTCTCAATGCTAGCAAGCGCGTCAGATGGTGGAGCTGCCGGTTTGGCCCGGTCGCCGACGGTAGGCTTTCGATATGTGCATTCAATACCCAGGTCGACACAGAACCCGCACGACTGTAAGGGTCAATAGAAGGATAATGAGACCCGGGGAAGTAGAGTGGCTAACTGGTTTCTGTGCATCACACCGGGTTTTTCTAAACCTACAAACATTGCACTAGGAACTATCAGCTTCATGGTCAGCGATTTGTACAATATCCAGGAAGACTCACGGCAATCGCTATTCGTTTCCGGGGATAATTTTCCACTGTAACGTTACCCGAAGTGTCCTGCGGGCTCATCGACGCTGGGCTGCCATCTGAGGGGACACGCGGTTGATCAGCCTTGGATGACCCATCGTGATTTCGCTTCTCGGCCATGATGATATGAATTGCAACAG
>TARA_R110002003_G_scaffold30_3_pt1 | contig 48372 bp, 65 predicted proteins | sample TARA_R110002003 | Tara Oceans TARA_R110002003 (sample SAMEA4396441) | marine metagenome | biome: Westerlies Biome; feature: [SRF] surface water layer (ENVO:00010504); material: water (ENVO:00002006), including particulate matter (ENVO:01000060) such as... | depth 5 m | reverse complement strand
TTTCCCTCCTCGTCTCTGATTGACTAGTCGCCAGATCCACACATGCGCCGTCAGAAGGTGTGCCACACCGACGCCACCCTGCATTTGATGTCGGAGTCGGCCCTTCAATTTCTGGTCTAGCGCGCTGGAGCTCCCATCTTCTTCACTCTATCTCCGGCTTCTGTATACGCAAACAGGTTTTTCGGCTCCCAATGGCGAGCAGAACCGAGACATGAAGGAATCATGAAAGGCACAGAATATCTGGTCCTCATGGCATCTTAAACTTCCCTCATGGTGCTTGCGACGGCCACGACCCAAGAAGGCTCTATGGACTTTGCGTTCTCGTGTCTTACTTTCAGCTAGGCGCTCCTATATCAGGCCAGCCTCATGGTGATCGATATCGCGCTCTCGCCTCATGGCTGCGCGGACTCACCTCACTCCACTGGCTTATTCAGGGCCATCCTATTTGCAGCGCAGGAGCATTAAGTAAGTGAAGCCATCAATCAGCGCAGAGCGCAACACTCTAAAGCAGGGTCGACGATCAAGGCAGGGTCCCGCGACGCACCATCGAGAACGGTCTACACGCCGGCTTCTCGCAGCCTAGTGTTTGAGCGTAGTTTTTGGCTAGCAAGTTGACAGATAGGCGCGGCATCTCGTCTTTCTCGTCGCAAAGCGCGCCGAACGGTCAAACAACTACCATCGACTTCCGGCTTGACGATAATGGTAGAGTAGTGTAGGTTAACGGTGTGGAGGGCGCCGAAAAGCAATGACCCCATGATCTACCATACCCTGTGCCCAGTCCGTGATCAACAATCGAGGGTTGGTAATGGTGTTGTGCAGGGATGTGTGATTACGCTTTCCCCGCACTCTCGCAAATGGCAGCGCTTAGGCACGCCACAACGTGTGCGGAATGGTGTGCAACCGTGTGCCGAATCTAGATGCAACTCATGCACGATTGTTTGGTACACGAGGCGGTCAGGTAGTCAGAGCAAGGACAAACCAGTGCTTGGTCAAAAGTCGCACACCCTCTTTGCACGGTGGGATTTATTGGGCGGGAAGCGCGCGCCGAGAATTCGTGCATCGAGTACGTACTGTAGCAGTTGCCGGGAGTGAGACGTCTGCTAATGACGATATTGACTTTGTCGTAGTGTGAAGACCGCAAGAACACCGAGAGGGTGGGAAGAAGCGGTCCAACACACCGGCTTTCATCGCATTTATTTGAATGCTCCATCGCGGCCTTCGCATCCGAGCTGGAGCCCTGCTTTACGAACGGTTGCGAACCGAAGTAGGTCGCATTTGGGCATCGTTGACATGTAAGCATCGTACTCGCGTTTGGCAAGGCACGGTATCAGTAAGCCTACGCCCCTCTCATCAACGCAAGTGCCCAGAACGCCTGGAAAACATTCGCCGCGCGTGTCGGTTGAAAAATTCAGGATTTGTGCTGTTTTGCTGTGTTAGAAAGCTAAGTCCGAAAATCAATACTGGTGTATGCTATGAATAGCATCGCATCGCAACACTACCAATCTTTGATGCATGATGTGTGGACATCCAATATCCGAGCAATTAATGCCCTTTGCGCATCGTGTGGAGTGAGCTTACGAAGTACCTACACATCTGGATCACATAACCGAAAGATGTGTCACTCGAAATCTTAGGCATCCGCGTCGCACTCCGTTCACTCCGTGTTCGCGCATAGAAGTTTTGGCATATTATGCGAAATCGAATCGAGATGTGTGCAACGCCCATGTCTCGCGCAGTCATTGTCGCAGATAGGCGAAGCCCGACTGCGGGATTAGGTTGCGCAACACAATGCTTGGGATGGCGGGAGGTATAACACCCCAAGCATGCGTGCGTAGAGCTGAAAGAATATTATTGTGGCTTCTGGCCGGTCAGGCGGGTGTGGCCGTAGACTTTCGTCGAAATTGGATGTTTAGTTACGGTATGTACTCAAAAGGTGAGGTGGCTGGTGCACCTGAGTTGCGACAACTTCAAGTGGAGGGATGGGGACTATCGAAGTAATTGAACCCGTTTCAGACGGTGTGAGTTGAATTTAAGAATGTTCGCTTCCCGAACAACCAGGTACCTAGGTAACTGAAGATATAATAATATACAGACGATGCGTGACGAACTGGGGAAGCTATATATGCTCTTTTTCGCGCACCAAGCAGACGTGTTGCGACAGCCGCTGCATAGAGCCGTACCCCTCTCGATCTCTGTGAGTGTTGATGGATGAGCTTGAACTTTGCCCGCCTGCGTAGGTATTTTCCGTCGTGATACTGTTGACGAGTCCGCATATTTCACAACCAGCTGACTACCCACTTACAAAGACTACCGTTCAATGTTCTGCTCCGAGGCCCATTTGATGTACCGCAATGTATGAACGAATAGGCGTCGCCAAAGCTCCGCTCTTTTCCGATGGTGACGGTTCCGTGGAGCTACCCCACCCCTCACGCTGTTCGGCAGTTGAAGCACTCCCTCCTTCTCACCTCATGATGGGCAAACGCTGAGCTTGACGTGCAGGGTTGAATTCGGTGTCATCGTTGATAGGTCAATTATGGCCTTGGCCCAATGAAATCGATCACGGAAGACAGGAAAGTGTGTACGACGAGAGCCTGCGAAGGTGTGGGGTAAAGAGGTGTGGGGTCGTTGGAGATGATGCATCCCGGCGCTCGACATTTCGAGCTTCTTTCACCATTATACGGACGGTTAGAGTTCATTTACTACAGCTCAGGTATCATATCAACACTCTTGCATTCAGCAATACCCGACAGTCCGTGACAGCTGCCATGCCTACGCAACTTGACAACCCAAGGGAGTACCAGGACATCTTTCACTGGGCAGAGACTCAGAAAGATGGATCAATTCCGTCCTTTGGCACCAGGAAGAATGATCCATATGATGTGAGCTGCCATGCGGGAATGCGGTAACGCGTGCTGACGAACGTCTCTCATAGTATCAGCCAGGGTTTGGAAACAGCTTTGAGTCCGAGGCAGTGCCTGGTAAATAAGTTGCTCCGCCTCACGCCTTCAGCCTAACTGGTGATACTAGGGACCATACCGAAAGGACAGAATAGCCCAAGAAATGTCAGGTTCGGGCTATACGCTGAACAGATGACTGCGACCGCATTCGTTGCACCTAGGCATCTAAACAAAAAGGTGGGCTTCACGAGCGCCATACAGAATATCGTTTAATAACTTCATAACCAGGCCTGGCTATACAGGGCAAGGCCCGCGGTTGCTCATCAAGGTTTCGTAAGTGGAGTTTCACTTCGCAGGCAATTCGCCGCGCGAATGATGCGGCAGTATGTCACTTAATTGCTACCAAGCTGATGGAAACATTCAGACCGACCTTCCGGACAACGAAGACACTGAATCGAACTTCCTACCTTCCAATAAGCGGGTGCATCTGTCGCCAACACAGCTTGCTTGGCTTCCATTCGACATACCAAATGATGGCGAGATTGACTTCGTTTCCGGCCTCAAGAGTATCGCGGGTTCGGGAGATCCAACTCTTCGCGAAGGCCTCGCAATCCATACTTTCCTCGCGAACACTAGCATGAAGCGGAAAGCTTTCGTAAACTCGGATGGCGACTTCTTGATCGTGCCCCAGGAGGGTGCTCTCGACATCCAGACCGAATTCGGCATGCTCTATGTGCAACCTGGCGAGATCTGTATCATCCAGAGAGGGCAGAGATTCAAGGTCAAGGTCGAGGGTCCGACGAGAGGCTACATTCTTGGTACGGCATTCACGAGTTCAGAGAGGTGTGCACTGACAAGACACAGAGATATGGGGCTCGAATTTCCAGTTACCAGAGCTCGGCCCTCTGGGAGCAAATGGGCTGGCCAACGCGCGCGATTTCCTACACCCCATTGCAAAGTATGAAATTGAGCAAGAGGCGTGGGAGATTGTGTACAAGCTTGGCGGTAAATTCTTCAGTTGCTCGCAACAGCATTCACCATTCGATGTCGTGGCGTGGCATGGCAACTATGTGCCGTATAAGTACGATCTCACGAAGTTTGTGAACGTGGGCTCAATCTCGGTGGATCATATCGATCCGTCAATCTTCTGCGTGCTGACAGCGCCCTCTCGCGACCCCGCAAGCCCACTTGCAGACTTTTTGATTTTCAGTCCACGATGGGATGTCGCGTCTCATAGTAAGTCGACGCAAAGAAGCAAAAGAAGTTGGTTCTAACAATGGAACCAGCATACCGCCCACCATACTACCACCGCAATGCAGCGTCTGAGCTGATGGGACTGATCTATGGCGAGTACGCGGGCCGCTCGGATGAGTTCCAGCCTGGCGGTGTCAGCTATGAATGCGGCTTCGTGCCACATGGCGTTGCCTACGAAGAGGTGAGTGGGTATAGAGAGCGGTGTAGAAACTTGGAGCGCTGACGTCGGTTCAGTTCAAGGCTGCGAGCGCGCAAGCACCCCCTGAAATGCAGATATCAAAGGGCGCAGTAGCCTTCATGATGGAGAGCTCGAGAATGTTCACCATTGCGGATTGGGCGTGGAACAGCAAGAAGATGCATGAGCATGACCCGAAGATGTGGTACGTTCCTGTTGCGCTGCCGATGAGACGAACGAAACGACTGGCTGACAGTTGATAGGGACGACCTCGTCGACAATTTCTCGAAGCATAAGGAAGAGGTTGACAAGCTGTTGGCCGAGGGTGTGAAGAAGGTCAACCTCAATGGGCGCTGAGCTCTTCGCAGGTGTGCCAGCCGGCAAGGGCGGGGATGGACGGTGGGTTGTAAGGAAGGGATACTGGCACGTGACTGGTAGCTTGCTGGTTGCCCCGCGGCTGCGCCACCATGGTCCAGCCACTGAGTGATCTCATCTTTGGACAAGCAAAACACAACAGGACTCACAATGACTCCCAATTGACCTCAGCCCGCCTGCGCCCTTTCCGTGTTTGCTGCTGTGGGCGGAGCTTTAGTGAAGGTGCGCCCCTTGCTCGCTTGAGACATTGTTTGCTGCACGCTCAGCCCGCCTGCTGCCGTGATCGTGGTCGTGGTCGTTGCTGCCTTGCCTGCGTGCATGGTCGTGTCTATAAAATACACATCGCCCTTCCCCCGCCCGCAACTTCTCCTCCACCATCGCATCCCACTGCGCACCCTCTCCAGGTCCTGCCCCCGATTGCAGCCGCCTGTCCTCGCGCCTCACACTCGCTCGGCAGCCATGGCGCACCGCGACACGGCGCCGTACGCGGCCCAAGATCCGAAGGACATCTCGGCGCTGATAGACGCGCTGGAGGCACACAAGGGCAAGAAGGGCAAGGGCGGCTTCTCGGTCAAGAAACACACCTTCACGCTGCCCAGTGGCCGCACGGTCGACTCGTGGAAGATGAACGACTGGGACTACAAGAAGGCGAACCTGCCGACGTATGCGCGGGGCCTGTTCACATACCAGAACCAGGACGGCCACTGCGAGATTGCCGTGCGGGGCTACGACAAGTTCTTCAACCACGGCGAGGTGCGCAAGACCGAGTGGAAAAACGTCGAGCGCAACACGCGCGGCCCGTACGAGCTGAGCGTCAAGGAGAACGGCTGCATCATCTTCATATCGGGCTTGGACGATGGCACGCTGCTGGTCTGCAGCAAGCACTCGACGGGCGCGCGCGGCGATGTCGAGCTCAGCCATGCCTGTGCCGGCGAGCGGTGGGTGGAGCGGCACATAGCCACTGTCGGCAAGCGCAAGGAGGACCTGGCCCGGACGCTGCGCTCCATGAACGCCACACTGGTGGCCGAGCTGTGCGACGACGACTTCGAGGAGCACGTCCTAGCATACACACCAGACCAGGCTGGCCTGTACGTGCACGGCCTGAACCTCAACCTCCCAGAGTTTGCTACATACCCTGGCCACCTCGTCGACAAGTTCGCCGACGAGTGGGGCATGAAAAAGGTCGTCTATGTCATGGAGGACGACATCCGCCAAGTGAAGACGTTCCTGGACAAGGTCGCCGAGACAGGCAACTACAACGGCCGAGACACCGAGGGTTTCGTGATCCGCTGCCAGGCACGCGACGGCGAGGACGGCCCCTTTGTGGACTGGTTCTTCAAGTACAAGTTCGAGGAGCCGTATCTGATGTATCGCCAGTGGCGCGAGTGCACCAAGGCCCTCATAGGGGGCAAGCCGCCGCGTTACAAGAAGCACGAGGCCATCACCAAGGAATATCTCGACTTTGCACGGAGAAAATTCGCCCAGAACCCGGGTCTCGCCAAATCATACAATGCGAACCACGGCATCATCAAGCTGCGAGACGAGTTCCTGGCCTTCCGTGGGACGACAGGTGCCGACATCATCCGCCAGGAGCTGGAACAGGGACCGGTCGAGAGCAAGAAAGCAGCACGCAATATTGTCTTGGTCCCCATCGCTACGATTGGCTGTGGGAAAACCACGCTGGCATTGGCCTTGGTGAAGCTGTTCGGATGGGGCCACTATCAGAATGACAATGTCAAGGCCAAGAAGGGTCGCGGACAGATCTTCGCCGACACCATCTCCTCACTTCTCATTACAAATCCCGTCGTCATTGCAGACCGCAACAACCATCAGAAGCGCGAGCGAGACCAGATCATCACTGACATCTCGCGAAATGTGCCAGATGCGCGCTTCGTCGCACTCCATTACGTCCACGACCGCTCAAATTACGACAACATTCGTGAGGCGACTCGAAAGCGCGTGCTCGACCGTGGCGACAACCACCAGACGATTCAGGCAGGCTCAAAGGGATCTGGTGAAATCATCGAAATCATGGAAGGCTTCATGCACCGGTTCCAGCCCGTTGATCCTTCAGATGCTCCTGACGACACTTTCGACCTGGTCATCAACCTGGATCCTACGGTGGACTCGCGCGAGAACCTCGAAGTCATCATTGGTAAAATGTTTGAGACATATCCCGCTCTGTTCGAAGGCAGGGATATGCCTACTGACGTTGACATGGATTCCGCTGTCGAATGGGCTTTGAACGACTACCGTCCAGACTTCAAGATGGATCTCTCACGCGGTGGTGGCGGTGGTAAAGGCCTACCGAACTTCAATGATAATCAGGTTCGCCAGAACATGCAACGCAGCGAAAATCAGAACTCGAGGAAACCGTCTCAGGCCGAGGCTAAGCCAAAGAAGGCACCACGCATGGAGTACTTCTCTGTCCGGCTCAACACTCAGCGGGTAGGCTCTGTACTGGATGCACTCTTCAACGACAAGGATGCCGAGACTTCACGGTTCTACAAGCAGCTTAAGCAGAGCCGTCGCATCCAGAATGAGTTCCACGTCACGCTCATGCATCGTGCCTCAGCCCCAGATAATCAGGCATACTGGGACAAGCTTATAAAGTTGCATGAAGCGTCCCAGCAGACCGCTACAACCAATGGATCCTGGGAACCAGAGCTCGGTCATTGCAGCGTGCACATGGAGCGTCTGATCTGGGATGACCGCATCATGTGCTTCGTTATCCGACTTCACGGCTCCAGCACGATCCAGGTCGCTGGCGAGGCGGGAACCGCGACCGAGGAGCTCGTCTTTGAGTCTGTTAATCCAGTTGCGCACATTACGGTCGGCACGGCGAATCAAAATATTAAGCCTAAGGAGAGTAACGACCTGCTGCAGCGCTGGCTAAATGAAGGCTCCGGTGGTCAGACGGGTATCGGCGAGATCGCTGTCAAGGGAAATGTGATGCTTGATGGCAGCGTTCGTGGTGTTCTGGGGCGGACGTAGGGCGATGGCTCGCGACAGCACACCAAGCCCAACCAAGCGAGCATGAAATAAAAACACTACGCATGTGGCTAAAGCATTGCATTCATGAGCTGATCATGAAGTGGGATTGGATCACAGGACTGGTTAATGGATAGATGGGCATGATTGGGGTAGCATTTACGGCGTTGGCGGACAGCATTCCAGCCATCATGATAGGATGGCCAAAAATGAGCAGGATACCGTGATGAATTGGCGTGCATGCATTTGTTGAAAATGGAGTTGATCCAATAAAAGTACATTCTGAAGTCTCTCGCATTAGCGGGGGGGGGGGTTGTACCATGGTTCTATATTTCGGTACCATTGCAAAACCAGAGTTGCAAGTTCTTAACACAGTCATCGTGTAGGTGCCTCTTTCTTGCAACTTTTCCCCGATTCCCATAAGATTGACTTGTCTGGAGGCAAGGTGCTCCGTCTCATAGGATCAGAAGCAGCTTCGACATGCGCTTCACCGTCATCACCTTCCTCCTCGCCCTCTTCACAATCACGGCTAGAGCGCACAATTCCGACCCCACAATCGACACCCTCCTCTCTGCTGCTTTCGACATGGTTGATCTCGAAGGCTCATGTGCAAAACAAGCCTGTAGGTCATCCTCGCTCTTCAAGCCATTGCATCTCTGCGTTTCTACACTGCCTTCTAACACGATGCAGGTGAGGTTTCCCATGCCAACGCAGCGATATTATGCACACCTGCCAAAATCGACGAATACAGGCACAAGTGCAAGGAAATCATGCGACGTGCGGGCATGAAGAAACACGAGCAAGTCAAGCTGGATCGAAGTGTGCATGAAAAGTTGAAGGATGCACTTGCGACGGCTAGCGGATTTGTGACGGAGGGGATGGCCAAACAGTTTGTGCGTGATGACAGCAGCGCGGGCTCGGATGTGGATATAGAAGACATTCTCAGGATGATGCGAAGGGATGAACTGTAGAGTCGAAACGTTGGGAAGATGTTCATTTAGCAGCGAGGATGGATGTTGTCAAGCTGTCAGGCAGTGCAAAAGTTGCGACAAAGGACGCTCAAGACTAGCTTCAAGCAGTGAACTACGTTTTGTATACACTCGAAAATGCGAGATTTGATTGAGTCTCATCTAGCCCGCTTCTTGCTTGTTGGTATTTGCGCACTTTGTGCTCCTTCTCTAAGATGTCAATAGGCAGCAGGGAATACGCCCATCCTCCCACCATCGGATAGGTGCGAAGTACCATTAACATAAGCACCACCCTTGCCCACGAGGAACAAAATGAGACCTGCGATATCATTCGCACTTCCCATACGGCCCTGTGGTACTTGGTTCGTGCCATACTTGAGCGGATTGGTTGCAGTCATTTCGCTTGGGTAGGGCCCTGGGCATACAACATTTACGCGAATTGCCCATTCGGACAGGAATGTCGCCATCATTTTACTCATGTGCGCTGCCGCGGATTTCGACGCGTTGTAGGCGAGCCCAGCCGAGACCCAGCGCATATATGAGGCTACACTGGCGATGGTGATGATGTGGGCCATACGGTCGTCATCTTCGGTTGCGCCGACTTCCTTGAGCTTCGACTTGTCGTGTTCGCGAGCGTTGCCCGTGCCAGTCACTCTACCCGGAGCAAAGCCTCTCCGCGTGTTTGCTGCTTCGAGCAGCGGGAGGAACATGGCCGAGACGCCGATGACTGCTTGTGTATTGATTGCGAAAGCGCTGGCCCATCCGTCCCAACCCGTCACCATGGCATCGCGCAGCTGTTCGATTGATTCTGCTTTGTAGATGGCTTCTCCACTCTTGGGTCCGAGCACGCCAGCATTGTTGATCAGAACGTCCACATAGCCCGTGTCTTTCTCGATCTGTGCAACAACGGCTCTTACGGAGTCGAGGTCGGTCACATCGCAAGAGATGGCAGTCAGGACGGAGCTGGAGGACTTGGGCGCTGACGGTGAAGATTCCAGCTTCTTGACGGCATCTTGGAGGATGTTGAGGCGGCGACCGAGGATGTAGACCTTGGTGGCGCCGTTCTGGTACAGCGCCGACGCAATGGCGAGGCCGATGCCTGTTGGAGTTAGCAGTGGAAGCACGCTGCGACGTCCAAGTCCATGGCCGCGGAGGCATGGAGGGGTAGCTCCGCAACGTACCACTGCCGCCTCCGGTGACAACTGCAACCAAGCCTTTCGCCGAGAAGAGGTCCGTCGGATGGAAGGGTGCTAGGACATCCATGGTGGGTATGTGGATGGACAGAGAAGCTTCGGAGGAGGGATCTGGGACAGAGTCGCGACTGCGGAGGAAATTGTCGACATCGGCACTTTACTACCCCGAGCTTCGACGCCGCAGTGGCGTCACAGGCGGAAAAGCAGCCGCGGGACACGGTTCTGCTGCAGGATAGTACGCGCCAAAAAAATAACCATGTATTACAAGGGGTATCGTGCGGGCGTCCGAAACTACAAGGCCGGGGAGCATTCTGCTAATCCATTGCTCAGCTAATGCCGCCAACGATTTTCAGGCCCTGTTGGTCTGCCGAGTAGGCGAGTATGTATCGGCACGGATGCCATGCAACGTGCGATGCGGGTGTCGGAACGTCGATGGTGTACACCACGTCGCCAGTTTCGACATGCGCAATGCGCAGCTTCTTCTCTTCCTTGTCGTCTGAGCCAGCCGTCATGTAGCTTCCGTCGAAGGAAAAGTCTATGCTCTTGACCAGCTCTTTGGTCAGGTCGAATGTCCGTACGCAGATCCACTCTTGTGTGTCCCACAGCGAGACGAGTGCGTCTCCACCTCCTGCCGCCATGTACTCCCCGCTCGGCGACATGGTGATGGCGTAGCACGACGACGTGTGCGCATTGAGCGTGAAGGCCGGGTCAAAGGACGGGTATCGGACGACCTTGACGCTGCCGTCGCCGCCCGTCATGAAGAGGTTGTTGCCCGACCAGTCGAAGACGCATTGGTTCGTTTGATTCGGCTGCTGGTGCTCGGAGAGGACGCGGAGGGCTGCGCGGTCGATCGAGCATAGCATGTTGTCCTGTGTGGTGTCAGGGTCAGTGACGGGAGGCGGGAGACGGGAGCCTGAGGGCGGCTGTCGTGCGCACCTTTCTTCCTGCGACAATCTCGCTGCCTGAGGGCGTCCACGCCAGCGTGAAGGGCTGCTCGCCAACCTTGACCTCGCCAACGCTGGCTTTGGAGCGAATGTCCCAGAACCTGACCATGCCGTCGGTGGCACAGCTTGCCAGCTCGTTCTCGTTGATGGGGTGGAATGCAACGCGTTCGAGGTGCGTGAACGGGGGCGCGCCCGTCGTCTTCAGCTCCGTCGAGTTCTTGACATTGGTCTTCTCGGGGTTCCATATGCGCAGTATCCGGTCTGTAGCACCCGTCGCAATGAAGGTGCCCGAGGCGTTCCATGAGATTGTGCGGATAAAGTGCGAGGAAGAGACTACAGCGCCAGGACGGGGGTTGTCCATGTACACAGACGTCTTCAGCTTGGAGAAGGCGGCTGAAAACCCGCTCTTTTGGAGCGACCGCGCGCGCGTTGGAGGCGCCATGGTGCAACGAGCAAGTCACGGTGGAGTAGGCTGTCTGTTGAGCAAAAGGGCGAAGGGCATTTGCGAGTAAATCTACCAGTTAGGAATGGGACATGCCAAGTTCCTCGCATGCCAAGCAGAGACAGGGATCATCGCCAATACCCCCGAGAGCAGCCCGCTCCACCCACTCCGATTCGTGCTTGCGCATCGTCTCCCATTTCACAATCATCGAGCAGGTGCCCGCGCACAACGAGGACGACGACGACGGTCTTTTTTGTGTGGGAAGAAATGTCTTCATGGAATTCTCATCCAGCGCAGTCACTCCACCACCCCCGCCACCGCCTCCCCACGGCTTTGTCGCATCTATTGCTTCTTTGACTCAGCACCCTCCTTCTGCATGCCTTCGCACCCAACAAGGCTTCCGGCCTTTTCCTCAATGCCTCCAAAGCCTTGCTGATTAGCGTCTCGGTTCGCGCTCGCTGCTTTCATCGCGTCGACGGCTTGCTCCTTGTCTTGTACACCAGATGCTTTCCATGCTTGGTTGCCGGTGACATTGCCAATCGTTTCCTGCAACAATGTCAGCGGTCGTGGCAACAGGAGGCCAAGGCAATGTTGTGCGTCGGTCTGACTTACCTCTGCAGCGCCCTTCATAAACTGGGCATGGCTGGCGACAAGGCCCGGCTGGTTCTGGTTGTTTGCGGACATGTTGAGGTTGGGCTTGCAATGTATATGCTAGGCGATGTGAAAATCTTGAGGTGGCTGAAGTCTGTTGCGATACCATCCATGTGCTTCGAAGGTAATGTTATGTATATGACATCGATGCATCTGGATGACGTCACTACATAGACATCATGTGAATACGTGTGAGGCGTAGCGTGTATTTGGACCCTGGGTGCACGCCTTTCTGCATGCTTTGCTCACGTCGAGCCTCAACCGTCCTTCCATCTGGTCCGCGGCGTCGAAGAGCTGATGTGCTCAGCACCGTGCGAATTCTGTGGTTGCCAGCGAGTCACGGGGGAGCGTTGAGCGCTACACTGCCAACCCATTTCATTTCTTCGACGCAAAACCCGGTAACAGCTGATGTTGGCCGTCAAGCACCCCAATGTGTAAGTCTTACATGAAAGCACGCTGAACATTCGGAGCTGATGTTTGCACTAGAGACCTCTGTAGTGGGCAGGTCGCCTCCCATGTACCTCGGCAATAAACCGGAATTGATTGGGGCCTTACAAATCAACCCCATTGCATGCTACAACACTCATTTTACTGAAAAGCCAGTCTTGACCTCCGATTGCTGAAACACAAGTATTGTTATCTCCCGAGCTTCACTTGTGTAGCCGTGCGCCAACAATTGCACCTTTAGATAGGTACGCAGATCACGACCTGCAACCTCGACAACCACCCCCACCATGGCGCCTCAAGACTACAATCGCGAAGTCCCTGGCTTGGGGTATTTCACTCCACAGCACTTGAAATCCCCAGGCACCATCGCAAATGTCGAAACATCCAAGCCCGTCCCGACTCTATTCACGCCCTTGAAGATTCGAGGCACCACGCTCCGCAACCGGATCCTTGTGGTAAAAAGCAGACTCCAATATATGAAGTCGATGAGAGACAAACACTAACTGGATACAAGGCTCCCATGTGCCAGTACAGCACGGCCTCTCATGGCCCCGGTACCGGTGCTCTGACTGACTACCACATCGCGACGCTCGGACATTATGCACTCAAAGGCGCCGGACTGGTCTTTGTCGAAGCCACAGGCGTACAAGCCAATGGCCGCATCTCACCCAACTGTCCTGGAATCTGGTCAGATGCTCAAATACCAGCGCTCAGAAGAGTTTCTGACTTCATCAAGAGCCAGGGCGCCCTCAGTGGCATCCAGTTGGCGCACGCAGGCCGAAAAGCCAGCACTTGCGCTCCCTGGATCGCAGGTGCTCAGAAGACGCAAGGTGGGAAACGCAAAGTCAGTGTACGAGCTGACAAAGACGTCGGCGGATGGCCCACAAACGTTGTCGGACCCATGGGCGGTGAGGACTGGACCTGGGACGGATCGCAGCTCTCAGACGAGAACGGTGGATATTGGGCACCACGAGCTTTAACTGAGGAGGATATCGCAGAACTAGTGCAAGACTGGGCCAAGGCCGCCGAACGATCAGTCAAAGCCGGGGTGGACGTGATTGAGATTCACGGCGCACACGGCTACCTCATTCATCAATTTCTCTCACCGCTAACAAACCAGCGGACTGATAAGTATGGTGGATCATTTGAAAACCGAGCTCGTCTTTTGGTTGAGATCATTCAAGCAATCCGCAAAGTCATCCCGGATACCATGCCACTTTACCTTCGCATCAGCTCAACAGAATGGATGGAAGAATCGGAAGAAGGCAAGAAGCATGGAAGCTGGGACGTCGAGAGCTCCATACGCCTCGCGAAACTCTTGCCTGGCCTTGGTATTGATCTTCTCGACGTCAGCAGCGGCGGAAATCTGAACCGGCAGCGATTGAACCCATTCAACGCAAAGGACTACCAAACACGCATCGCGTCTCGGATCCGCCAAGAATTAAAGAAGGATGGCTTGAGCATGTTCATCGGCGCAGTGGGCCTCATAACTGAAGCCGAGCAAGCGCGAGACATCGTCGAAGAGGGCGGTGCTGCTGCTGCTCGTACCGCGGATGCAGAGCTCGAGAAGGAAGCGCAGGCTGCGGTGGGTATGACCGAGTTGAGAGATGGCGCTGAGCCAATGGCCGATGTCATTCTCGTCGCCAGGCAGTTCATGAGAGAGCCTGAGTGGGTGTTGAGGGTGGCATGGCAATTGGGCGTCGATGTGGCGTGGCCTAATCAATTCCTGAGAGTCAGACTGTGAGGATCGGTGAGGATCTTGTCTCCTAGAGAGCCTTGTTACAGATGTGGTCATACATATAATGTAGCATGATTACGTGTTTATAGAGAGTAGAGAGTTCGATCAATAATAAAGAGAGTAGATAAAGAATAACACAAAGTACTATCTGTTTCTACTAAGCTATCTTATTATATACCTACTCACTACACTACAATAAGCCTTAGGTAGTATATGTAGACAATAGAGCTTAAAACATGGTTCGTAATCAAGCTGTACCGGTCGAACTTTCACCGGCCAAACTCACAGCCTAGTGTCTCACTGCTCGGACACATAGCTAAGCAATGGCTTGAAATGATGGTTTACGAGCCCCTTAGTATATGCTGTCGCGAATCATTCGCTTTACTGTAATCGGCGCCGTCCATATGCAAGCAATATTAAGGCCATGCAGGATCTTCGATTCTTCGAAAGCACGCGACAAACTTCATTCCCTTATTCCTCTCCACCTTCTTGCCCTCCTCCGTCTCCGTCCGCATGACCCGTACACTTTCATCCATGCCCTCGCCTGTCTCTCCTTGGCCATCTTCAAATTCCTTTTCCACTCTCACAAAGCTCGGATGCTTGTCGAAATGCTCCTTCATCCACTCATGCAGATCTTGCACATCTGTAATCGTGTACACCACACCGCCGGGCCGAAGCACATAGGCGTACTCCGAGTTCAGAGTATATGAGACGATACGCGCTTTATGTTTGCGCTGCTTGAAATGTGGATCCGGAAAGCAAAGAAATATTTTGGAAAGCTGTGCTTTTTGGAAGAAGTTGGGGAGAAATTTCATGGTGTTGGCGCGAATGCATGAGACGTTTTGGTAGCTGTTTGTCGATGCATTTTGAACGCGAAGGGCGCGTACTTTCTCTTGGACGTATTCCGTTACCGATGTGCGAATCTCCATACCTGCTTCCAGTCAGTCGAGCTATCATACTTCGATGAACATGGCATTTTGGTGTTCGTGTGTGCCATCCAGTCAGTACAGAGTTGCCGTACCGAGTATTAGTGTGTCAGGGAACTTGGGCGCCAGCGCGAATAGCAGTCCACCAAACCCACATCCAATGTCTGCGACCTCTACATTCTTCGAGATTGATGTGACTCTCAGCTCCACCTCCTCTACGGCGCTTCCTTTTGATTCTTGAAGTGCGTCTTTCGATTGTTGTTCCTTCCCCTTGACGGCATACGCAGGATAGAGTGTCGCCCAGTCCATGTCCGCAGGGCTTCTTGGACTACATAGCATTAACGCTGTTCTTAGAACTTAATTTGATGTGCATACTATGTCAAGGAGTGGTCCGAGAACGGATTGGCGTGTGCTCGCTGCCGGTAGAATTTCTTTTTCGGTAGCGCAGCATTTTGCTCATCTGTGTGCAGGGAATTCTTGTATTCTTCGCGCTTTTGGCGCTTCGCAGGTGCGTGCGGCATCGTGAATGTCTTCGAGGAGTTAAGAACAGGTGCAGAGTGTCGAAAGAAGTTTGGTGGGATGCCGCATGAGTGGGTGCCCACGGTGGGGTCAAGCTTTTCGCTAGCTCCAGGGTCCTGCGGCTGGGGAGAGATGGTTCGTCCCAGAGCACGATGCAAATTCAATTTGGGTCGCAGATCAAATGACGTAACGCAGCCAGGTCTCACGAGCACTTGTTCAGCACAACAAAACCTCCAACGGCCTTCTATTGCACGCTGCGTAAAAGACCGTGGGCATAAGTAGGATACAAGAAAGCAGCTCCCAGTTCTTGCGCCCAGATGCTACTGCCATATGCAAGTTCGTTCAATCGTGATCATCGGAATTCAATTGCGCCCTGACACCCGTGATCTTGCACATGTTCCAGTTGTAGTTTCTGAAATCTAAACACGATTAACGCTGCGCATAGTTGCTCTAGGGTTGGCAAACTCACTTCTCGCTCTTAGCGTGAAAATATATGCCTTCGATGCCGCCCGACAGCTGGTTAAAGCAGATGTAGTAGAAGCCTTCAAAACTTGCGCCGCTGATTGTCCGCACGCGATGATCGGGGACCAGAAAGTATTCTTTCCAGCGCATGAACAAATGCTCCTTTTGCATCCAATCCTTCGTCACCAGCTCAGGTCGAGAAGAGTATTTCGAGAGCGGCTTGTATGCTGGGAAACGGGCCCAGTGTTGCCGGTCAACTTTCTCGTTGGAGCCCCATTCTGGATGCTGTGTGATGAAGGTGTATTTGCTGCCAATGATTTCGCCCTCAAAGTATGTCGTCAAGCTCGGATGGTCTTCGGTCAAACCTGCCGTCTCATCAGTTTACCGCGCTCCTCAAGGCAATGGGCTGTCCAATACGCACCTTTGATGCGCAGATAGCCACACATGAATGAATCGCGCATGTCCACATGCTTCACCTCCACCTCTACTTCGTACTGCTGACGATCGGAAGTTTGGCTGCCCTTGAAGCGACTGCCGGGCCGTAGGAGAGACGAGGAGCTGTTGGGTAGAAACTGCGCATCCTTGTCAGCAGAGCTCTCTTCTGCTCAGAATATCGCTGTCACACACCCGGTGCGCTGGGAACGGGGATGATAGATGGCTTGCGTATGGCGATGTGGGCGGCGGGGCGGCGGCAGAAAGCGGCGACGCCTGCGATATGCGCTGCTCTTCTGCGCCGTCATCGGTCGAAGTCATAGGCGTAGGCGTGTCTCGAGCTGGAGCTTCTATGCGTGCGCTCGAGGGCTTGCTGTGCGGTTCTGGAGGAGGTTGCGCGCGTGAGGATGGTTCCTGTGGAGGCGGCGTTGGCAGTTGCATAGGAACGTCAATGACTGAATCCCCATTGCTGTTGGCATTGAAGTCGGGCGTCTGGCTCAATGCGCGCGTTGGAGTGACGCGCGACTCTTCTGGTGGGCAGGTTGAGCGGCCAGCGATGCTCTCGTGCTCCACTGGCGATACCATAGCATCATCGGGCGTCGGCATGGTCCGGTACGATGGGCGGCAAAATCACGATAGACGAGGGTGTAATCTACACATGGGACGAAGGGCAGACGAGGAGGCGGTTACGGAATAAGTGAGGCAAGGGTCAGAAGGCGGAGGCGATGGGCGCGGCTGTTGGAATTGGACTCGGAGGTGTCTTGGGCTGGGCGATGAGTGGGCCCGCTGAGGGCTGGCTTGCAGGCGTGCAGTTCGCGGGGAAGGATGCGCGCTAGTCTCACGTGGGACGGACGGCCAAAACCCACATCGAGCACGGGAAAGTGGTGCACGCTTGAATGGCGGCAGCAAAGGCCTCGAAACGCTTTGGATATGGAGACTCGTGGTAGGCTGCATATGTCTGACATGCTTCAACATACATGCTGCGCTCGAGGAGGCCACACACAATGCCGAGGCCTGATTGCACATCCCACGACTTGCCTCGAGTGGTTCAGTGCTGTCATCTCGACTGCGTCAAGCTGCTTCGACATGTGCGACAGCCGTTACCATACCCCACGGCGGACTCCAAACGCCAGCCCCGCCGATAGGCCCCGGTGTTTTCGCAACCGTAATCTGATCGCGTCCAGGCGTGTCGCCGATAAAAGAAACTTGTCCGACCCAAAGCGCAAAGGCTTAAATCGGCTTAATCTGCAAACTTGTCAGCCACGACACCGCTTGGATCCATGCAGTGTCCATACCTTGAAATGCAGCGAAATCAGCGAGAAGACCAAAGCTTTGAGGTCTTGGACGAGATAGTAGAAGACGCGAAGCCCCTCAGGATCAGACGAGTCCTGCACATCCTGCAATGAGCCGATTTTGGCAGTCTAGTTTGGTTCAGCACACGGAGGGTTGTTCAAAATTGCGTCTTTCCTACCTCGAAAGAGATGTGCTCGCTCCCTAGGCGGATTTCTAGCTCTTGACGGCCGTCCTTGTTCTTCTGCGGCCATTTTGTGTCATCTTCTCTGTTGCATATGATCAGCGCAAACACTCCAGTGACTTTGTTCGTCTCTTGCGCACCTGAGAATCTCGCTCTCCTTCACAATACGCTTAATCTCCGCAACCAGCGCATCGCTAACGCACACTGTGTACATTAGACAGCCCCGCCAGGTGGAAGATACGCAACTCACTCTCTTTGCGGATCAGGGAGTCGTTGCGGTAGTTGGAGTTGTTCGCATAACGAGCGGATGCGCTTCGTCCGTCTCCTAAAACCCGGAAGTCGAACTCTGTGTTCTGATGAGCGTAGCTTCTTTGATATTGCTTTGGGCTGACTAACCCAAGAACTCGTGGCCGAATCGTCCTTGGTGTCCAGAGCTACACATGTTTAGTTTTGGGGTCCGCAGGTACCGCAGCATCATAAAATTACGTACTAGTATCTCAGGTAGAAGGGCTCGTTCCCGCTCATAATGTAGTGTGGTTGAGTATCGTCAGCACGAGTCTTCAGTCTGGATGTTGAAGGTCCGATCTTGTTGGAGCTCCGTATCGAGGCGTCCGGTGGTGAGGGTCTCACGATCTTCGACTGCGAGCAGGGATCCACCTTAGCGAGCTTGGGGCTTGGCAACCCTAGAATGTCGAACAGACACCTAGACAGCGACCACATCCAAGGGAACGCACTACTCGGAGCAAACGAAGCACCTCTCCGCGCCGGGCAACCCCACTCCTCCGTCTGCTTCGCCGCCGCTGCAGCTTCACCTCCTCCCGCAGCCCCTCCACGCCGAAGTTCTGATCCGTACACGTAGCATCCCACCCGTGCTGGAGGTCTGAGGACTTGCGGGCTGAGGGCCATTGGCGGAAGCGCATTCGCGGCGACTACCACAACACCTGACCTGGCGTTACTGGACGCTGCTATACTACACTCATTATGGCGACGTTTCTCGAGAATGCGTACAGTCTGGTAGAGAACACCTGGCGGTGCGAGGGAGCTACAGTGAGCTGACTGCGGGCGACAGGTCCACCAGGACAATGCGGCCGATGTCCCGTCGCAGAATGAGCTGAAGCAGGCTCTGGAGAAGGGCAACGACGAGCAAAAGATTGAGACCATGGTGCGCCCTGCCCATTGTGGCTGCCCCGCCTCGCTGAAGACGGCGGTCTGACAACCTCGCAGAAGAAGATCCTCTCCATAATGCTCAACGGCGACCCCCAAAGTGGCCTTCTCATGCACATTATTCGTTTCGTAATGCCCAGCAAGTCGAAAGCGTTGAAGAAACTCATGTATTTCTTCTTCGAAGTATGTCCGAAGCACGACACACAGGGGAAGCTGCGGCAGGAATGGATCTTGGTTTGGTGCGTCACCATGTCCTTGGATATCAAAAGTAGACTTGTTGACGACGGGACAGCAATGCCATCCGATTCGACCTCCAGGCGCCAAACGAATACGTCCGAGGAAACACATTGCGCTTCGTGTATGAACCCAAGACGACGGACAGTGGCAGTGGACTGACATGATCCTAGCACAAAACTACGGGACGCTGAGCTTGTGGAGCCGCTTTTGCGTAAGACACACGCGATATGACGGTGCACAATATGCTAACACAGAGGGCAGAGCCGGTCCGCCAGTGCCTTACGCATCGACACGCATACGTGCGCAAGAACGCCACATTCGCAGTTGCTTCCATCTTTACGCATCTTCCCGAACTCATGCCTGACGCTCCCGATATGCTCACAACATTCTTGGAAGACGAGAACGATCCGACCTGCAAGCGCAATGCTTTTGCTGCGCTGGTATCTGTCAGTCACGAGAAAGCGTTAGAGTATCTGAGTACAGTGTTCGATGCGATACCGAATCACGAAGAGCTCCTACTGCTCGCAGAGCTCGAGTTCATCCGCAAGGACGCCGTGGTGAACCCATCGAACAAAGCACGGTACCTCCGCCTCATTTTTGACCTTCTTGAATCACAAGTCTCGACCGTTGTGTACGAATCTGCTCACGCCCTTACTACTCTTACAAGCAACCCTGTTGCAGTCAAGGCAGCGGCAGGCAAGTTTGTCGAGCTAGCGATCAAAGAGCCGGACAACAACGTCAAGCTTATTGTTCTAGAACGCGTGGATCAGCTGCGACAGAAGAATGAGGGTGTTATCGACGACTTGACCATGGAGGTTCTCCGTGTCCTCTCGAGCACCGATCTAGATGTCCGCAAAAAGTCGCTGAGCATCGCTATGGAAATGATTTCCAGTAGGAATGTCGAAGAGGTTGTACTGCTGTTGAAGAAGGAGCTCATGAAGACTGTCGATGAGCAATACGAGAAGAACCCAGAATACAGGTCACTGCTCATCTCCTCGATTCACTCAGCCGCCATCAAGTTTCCCGAGGTTGCCGCCAGCGTGGTTGGATCGCTCATGGACTTCATCTCAGATGTCAGCAGCAATGCTTCAGCGGTCGATGTCATCTCGTTTGTCAAGGAAGTTGTCGAACGATTTCCAGATCTGCGACCATCCATCATTGAACGCTTGGTATCGACGCTCGGCGAGGTTCGTGCTGGAAAAGTGTACCGTGGCGTCCTGTGGATCATTGGCGAGTACTCTCTGGAGGCAAAGGACATTCGTGACGCGTGGAAGGGTATTAGATCTTCTCTCGGCGAGATCCCCATACTGGCCTCGGAGCAAAGGTTATTGGACGATGCTTCAGAGGGCAAAGAGGGAGCTGAACAAGTCAATGGCCACGCCAAATCATCGGCAGCTCCAACAGGATCGCGGAAAGTCCTTGCTGACGGTACCTACGCGACGGAAAGCGCGCTGACATCGTCAGCAGCGGCAAAGGCGAAGTTGGAAGCAGTCAAGAACTCGCAAAAGCCGCCTCTACGACAGTTGGTGCTCGATGGGGACTACTACCTCGCGACTGTCTTGTCAAGCACGTTGACGAAGCTCGTCATGCGACACTCGGAAATTTCGAAAGACACTGCGCGCACCAATGCGCTACGCGCTGAGGCTATGCTCATCATGATCTCTATCATCCGGGTCGGGCAGTCACAGTTTGTCAAGACTTTCATCGATGAAGACTCGGTTGATCGCATCATGTCCTGTGTCAGGTCACTGTCCGAATTCTCCCAAAGAAACGAGCTAGAGACAGTCTTCCTTGAGGACACAAGGAAATCATTCGCGGCGATGGTGCAAACAGAAGAGAAAAAAAGGGCAGCAAAGGAAGCGTCAGAAAGAGCCAAGTCGGCCGTCAACGTTGATGACTCTTTTAGCATCCGACAGCTCAAGAAGAAGGATGCAGACAGCAGCGATGAGATTGAACAGGATCTGGAAAGGGCCACTGGCGGTGACACTGCAACCGAAGACCTCACATCGAAGCTCAGCCGTGTCGTCCAGCTCACAGGCTTCTCGGATTCTGTGTACGCCGAGGCCTATGTCAAGGTCCACCAGTTCGATATTGTCCTCGACGTCCTACTTGTCAATCAGACAACAGAAACACTACAGAATCTCACGGTCGAGTTTGCGACGCTCGGCGATCTTAAGGTTGTCGAGCGACCGCCTACGCAAAACGTTGGGCCTCACGATTTCATCAATATTCAAGCGACGATCAAGGTTTCATCGACCGACACTGGCGTCATTTTCGGCAACATTCTTTACGAAGGAGAGAAGGGTGTTGACTCGAACGTCGTCATTCTCAACGATGTCCATGTCGACATCATGGACTACATCAAGCCAGCTCAATGCACCGAGACACAGTTCCGGACCATGTGGACCGAGTTTGAATGGGAGAACAAAGTCAACATCAATTCCAAGGCCAAGACTCTGCGTGAGTTCCTCAAGCAACTCATGGCGTCGACGAACATGAGCTGTTTGACTCCAGAGGCGTCGATGAAGGGTGATTGCCAATTTCTGTCGGCAAATCTGTACGCTCGGAGCGTGTTCGGTAAGCTCCACCCCGCACTCTTCATGTGTGCATGGCTAATGCAATATAGGTGAGGATGCGCTTGCCAATCTGAGCATAGAGAAAGAAGGCGACAACGGCCCTATTACAGGATTTGTTCGTATTCGAAGTCGATCACAAGGGCTGGCGCTGAGCTTGGGTTCATTGAAGGGTCTGAACAAGGTCGGCGTAGCATGAGCATAGTCATGGTTAGCGCACGCAAGAGAGGAAGGTCTCACACTGCGCCGAGAGTTGGAGCCAGGATGAGCATGCGCCGTTCTGCGGCCGGCGGCCAGCTGTGCGAGGCATGGCGGATGGTATTGTAGCATTGGAGTATAGTAAGATTCAAGATGTGAAAGTTCATGGTCGACCAGATATGCATTGTGTCGATGCTGAATACAGGCTGGCGGGGCTGGCGTGCTGGCTGTGGAGATGCCTCGGCTCGTGACGGGTGCGGTGCAGGTGCAGGGTCCAAACGGCCTTGTTTCCTCTTGTGTACTCGGCAGCGCAGAGCTTACGGCAAGGCGCGGCAAGGCGTCAGCAGCCGCAACAACGGTACCTTGAAGCGGCGAGAGGACCGGCTGACTACGCGTTGTCTGGAGGCCGTCGCATGTTCCTGTTTGCCTGTTCTGCACAGCACTATGCTCCCCGAGCCCGTCGATGCCTTGCGATAACCATGGCCTCCTCCGCCGGTGACGACGACCCCTTCAGAGACCCTTCGCAAGCATACGTCCACGTGCCCGACACGCTCGCCGTGGGTCGCGAAGCATCGCTGACGCTGGGCAGCGAGTCCCTCGTGATTGTGGGTGGGTAGTTGCTGGCTGCACTGCGCCGACGCGACTTTGCGCTGAAACTGGGACAGACGAAGAGCTGCAGGACAGCAAGAGCGCCGGTTGCTGCGGCGTCTCCCTTGCAGGCGGTAAGCTCCCATCACGCGCCACTGCGGGCGGCCAGGCGCTCACGCAGGCAGAGAACAAGACCACCCGCTCCATCCCCTTCTACAACATCCTCTGGGCCGAGCACTCGGCGGACGGCAACATCACCATCCAGCATGCGCAACAAGCCGCGAAGAAGGCAGTGCGGCCCGCCATCGTCAGCTACCGCCTCGACAAGCCGGACAGTCGGCTGACGGACGCATGGATCGAAAAGCTGCTGGGCCGCGCATACGGCGCCTCGCAGCGGCGGAAGCGCATCAAGGTGCTCGTCAACCCGTTTGGCGGCCAGGGCGGGGCTGTCAAGACATACCACAGGCTCATCGCCCCGATACTGGCTGCCGCCCGGTGCCAGCTGGACGTCGAGGAGACGACCCACCAGGGCCATGGCGTCGACATTGCTCGCGCCCTCGACATCGACGCCTATGACGTCGTGGCCTGCTGTTCGGGAGACGGCATACCGCACGAGGTCTGGAACGGCCTGGCCCAGCGGCCCGATGCTGCAAGAGCCTTGGTCAAGGTGGCCGTGGCCCAGCTTCCCTGCGGTTCAGGCAATGCTGCAAGCCTCAACTTCAACGGCACCGACAACCCTAGCCTGGCAGCGCTCGCAGTCGTCAAAGGTCTCCGCACCCCGCTGGATCTGGCTTCTGTGTCGCAAGGCGACCGCCGCACTCTCTCCTTCCTGTCGCAATCAGTGGGCATAGTGGCCGAGACCGATCTTGCAACCGAGCATCTTCGGTGGATGGGCAGTGCTCGCTTTCAATGGGGTTTTTTGGTGCGTCTCATTGGCAAAACGGTATATCCCGCCGATATTGCTGTCAAGGTTGAGCACGATAACAAGACTGCTGTGAGAGAGGCTTACCGCCGCGAGGCTTCGAAGCCTCCACAAAGCATCGATGATCGGGTCCTGCCAGCCGCAGACGCCGGCCTACCCGTTCTCAAGTATGGAACGATCAAGGATCCTCTCCCCACTGGATGGGAGCTAATACCACATGACCAACTCGGCAACTTCTATGCTGGCAACATTGCCTACATGTCTGCTGACGCAAACTTCTTCCCGGCCGCACTGCCCTCGGATGGCTGCCTTGACCTGATCCGCATTCGAGGTGATATTGCCCGAGCCACCTCCATCAAGACATTGATGGCGATTGAAAGCCACACTTTTTTCGACCTGCCCCATGTAGACTACCGAAAGATTAGCGCATACCGCATTATACCCAAAGACCAGAAAGATGGGTACATCAGCATCGATGGCGAGAGAGTGCCGTTTGAGGGTTTCCAGGTTGAAGTGCATAAGGGTTTGGGGACAGTGTTGAGTAAAAGCGGGCACCTGTGCGAGGCCAAAGGCGTGTAATATCCCAGCAACGCAACGAGTCTTGCAAGCACCGCAATCTTAAAACAGCGGTCGCGTTTTCCCTCCTAACTTAAACAGTAACGTCCCCATTAGCGTTAATATTGTAGGTATACCATTCTCCTTAGGTCCTATAAACTCTACACTTCTTATTAAAGCGTTTTCCACGACTAGAGCTTGCAGGGCATGTGTCACCAGCCGCTCTTCGTCTCGCACGCATCAGATTTACCATGGCTTCTTGAGTTTTGGTAAAAGTCGTCAATCGTACAACCATTTCCAGTACGAAAATGTTGCAAACTCAGCACATCCGCTTTGTTTGTCAGATCTACACTCTACCGCTCCAACCATCATTGCCCATCTGTATATTCACATATCCTTCTCTTCGCCACAGGGTCCCTCATCAACACCAAGGTCGCATGGCGCGGAAGAGCGCCGATCACAACCGCAACCGTAGCCTAACAATGGTTTTGACGATTGACTTAATGTCCGGAGGACGAACGGTCGGACCATTCTGAAGCCAGTCGTTCTATTTGGCTTTCCTCTTATTTTTACCTTCGCCTGTTGGCGTTACCTCAACGGTGTCGTGGGTTCCTTCCTACAAGAGTTGATCAGATTATAAGACATATCAGCACATCCTCAACTTTACGACAGGCACACTGCGGCGGCAACTTGCTTCGCCAATGTACCATGCCCGCTTTACACCGCGCGAGGCTGCGGCACGCCAGATCACGCTGTCGGCTTATCACTAGTGCGGCCGCTAGACCCCTGGGCATCGTGCCTAGTCTGGAAGGTAGATCCCCTTGTCTCACGCCTCGATGTATCTTATCGGAGGATCTCATCTATTTTCCAATATTACATTGTGCATGAAGGGGAGACTAGAGGGCTACTACCTTCCAGTAAGTCAAATGTCGCGTACCTCGATTGGCCCTCGAACAGGTTGCACCTCTCTGGAGTCCACAGAATAAATCTGCTGTAAACAAGTAAGTTTGATCCTAGTCCCAATTCCACACTTATTTGTAGGCTAATCCTACTCAGAGTTTCGCCGAATACGCCTCTATTGATGAAGGGAATTTGTCGCTCCGCCGCAGACTTGTAATTCCGTGGTGCAGAGTGGAACCACCAACTTCTCAATGCAACTCTTACTCGTCTTGAGCTCCTCGATGCTTATAACTAAAACCCCCAACTATCCCTCCTGCAACATGGCGGGTATCATCCAAGTCTCCTGGCTGGCTCGCTCAACAACCCACCGCCTGTCGTGCGCATGACCAACATGCTACACTTCTCACGACGGTGCCAAGCATATTCTAGCAGCGCTTACGGCTCGATGGGTACAAAACAGGCAAGTGATCTTGTCCTGTGCTTCCGCAGCCCTCATAAAGCCGCGCGAGATTTCGCCGGAGCGCTCTCTACGCGGAGGGCTCTGCGAAAGAGGAAGCTCGATTTGATACCCTGAATCTCCACAACTACCACACTACACAAACCTTTTGCTCTAGAGAGCAATCGACTCGCACTATCAACGTCGAGCTTCCATATCAGGAAGTTGAAGATGATCATCCTGCTGCTCGGAGGCAGGGTTAGCAGGCCTTGCGATATCTGCCATCAAAGTATAAGTATCTGTCAGTGCAGGAGTCTGCTCTGGACATCCCAAACTTGAGATCGCTAGCCGACAGATACATTCTTACATCATGCACGCTTCTTTGCTGGCTAGTTTTGCATTGGCCGCCCTTGTGGGTGCGCATCCCTCCGGACATGGCATGAGCCTCGTTGGCCGTGGCATTGATCTCAATGCCTTCCGACTCAAAGCTACTTCCAAGTACGTGAATGCTTCATCGGTGGAGTCAGGACCAACCGTCCACCGTATCAAGCGCGCCGACTATATTGCGGCAGCTACCGAATTGGTCAAATCCGTAGCGAAAGACGCAAAGTTCCGAGTTGTGGGAGATCACTATGTGGGCTCGAATGGTATCGCGCACGTCAACTTCAAGCAAACTGCCAACGATCTCGACATCGATAACGCCGACTTTAACGTCAATGTTGGTTGAGTAATTCCCATCCTCTTTGTAGCTTATTAACACGGGCAGATTGGTATGGACGGATCAATTTTCTCCTACGGCAACTCATTCTTCGCCGGAAGCATTCCATCCAACCCGCTGACGAAACGTGACTTTTCTGATCCGGTTGACGCTTTGAAGGCTGCTACTAGCCAGCTTCAGCTTCCAGTTGAAGCTGAAAAGGCTTCTGCAGAAGCTGCGGAAGGCAAGGAGACCTTCACTCTCAAGGGGACCTCAGGTGCAGTTAAGGACCCTGAAGCTAAACTCGTGTATCTCATCAAGGCCGACGGATCGCTCGCGCTGACTTGGCGAGTCGAGACCGACATCATGAGCAACTGGCTGCTGACCTATGTCGATGCTGCTACCAATGAAGAAATTCATGGAGTCGTTGACTACTCCGCAGATGCTACCTACCAAGTCTAGTAAGTCTTTTGAACCACAGCATATCACTTGTACTGAGTATATACAGTCCCTGGGGACTGAACGACCCCACAGAGGGATCCCGCAGCACCATCACCAATCCCTGGGATACCGCCGCTTCCGAGTTCACTTGGCAAGGCACTGGAAGCACGACTTACAATGTGCCTCGCGGTAACAACGCTATCGCTCAATCCAACCCGAGTGGTGGAACTGCTTACCTCAACAACTACCGTCCTTCGAGCACCACTCAGGCGTTCAATTATCCCTTCACGACATCAATGACTCCGCCTTCGAGCTTCATTGACGCGTCTATCGTGCAGCTGTTCTACACTGCCAACACTTATCATGATCTTCTTTACGCTCTTGGCTTCACTGAACGAGCCGGCAACTTTGAACTCAACAACAATGGTCAAGGGGGAACTGGTAAGCGTCCATTTGCCAATGCAATGTGTAACATGCACTAAACGTATTATCTCAGGCAACGATTTTGTCATTCTGAACACGCAAGACGGTTCCGGAACCAATAATGCCAACTTTGCGACTCCTCCCGATGGCCAGAATGGTCGCATGCGGATGTACATCTGGAACAAGTCTACACCAAACCGTGACAGCAGCTTTGAAGCAGGTGTTGTCATCCACGAGTATACACACGGTCTTTCAACGCGTTTAACTGGTGGACCAGCCAACTCTAACTGCCTTAATGCCCTTGAGTCTGGTGGTATGGGTGAAGGCTGGGGAGACTTCATGGCCACCGCGATTCGCCTCAAGCCGTCTGATACCCGAACCAAGAGCTATCCAATGGGTGCCTGGGTGAACAACAGCCCCGCCGGAATCCGCAAGTATCCATATTCTACTTCCCTGACGACTAATCCCCACGTCTACACGGATGTGAATGCTCTTACTGCCGTGCATGCGATTGGAACAGTCTGGGCAACCATGTTGTATGAGGTACTATGGAACCTAATCGACAAGCATGGCAAGAATGATGCGGCAAAGCCTACATTGAATAACGGCGTGCCTACTGATGGCAAATACCTCGCGATGAAGCTTGTTATCGACGGCATGGCTCTGTAAGCTCCCTCAGCTTCCCTGCCATGCTCTGCTCCCTCCCACCAATGCTAACACTTGCACCAGGCAGCCTTGCAACCCCAACTTTGTCCAGGCCCGTGACGCCATCTTGGACGCCGACACCGCGCTTACGGGTGGAGTCAACAAGTGCGAGATCTGGAAGGGATTCGCCAAGCGAGGTTTGGGCACGGGTGCCAGGTACAGTTCTACCGCAAGAACGGGAAGCACCGCGTTACCTGCTGGATGCTAGTCGAGATACGAGATATAGTCCGGCATCTATGGACTATGGTCTTTCCTTCAGAGACCAAAGGAATACTTGTACTTGGGCAGACATAGACAGAATGAATTTCATCGACTCCGCATCAGTCGCTGGTATTAGTCACATCGCAGCGCCAAATGGCTCCATTCCCGTTACAGCCGCCGCAAGCGACTCAGCATTTTGCCATATCCTCGGCCCTATTCTTGGCCTTTGAGTTCTTCAGCTCACGTGTGTTACTAGCCGTCGAGCTCCCTTTCTTGTCAATCGTGCCGTGATACCTGAACTCATATCGCATTGATGTGTCCATTTCATCCTCATGTCCAGCCGCCAGACCGAAAGAGTCGGAATGAAGATCTTGTGCCTAGTAGTATGTCCTGTATTTTCATTAGCTTTTGTGTGGATTATGCAATGGACAAGGGCAACCTTACCGAGGAGACCCACTGTATAACGGCAAAGACTGAGAGGAAGAGAGCAGACGCTCGCCAGAAGATCTGGTATTGGGATATGATAACTGGACAGGTGTTGAAGATGACGAGGGCAATCGGTTGGTGAGGCTAGAGCTCAGGTCCGATGTCACGCGGTGAACATCAGGTTGTAGAATAGCGCCATAGTTGTTATATTGCTGAAGTAGGACGTGACTTTTGACATGGAAGAGGATAATCGCCGACAAACTCATGATTCACTTTCCGTCATATCCCTTGACGCTCTTGTCTCCACTACCAGCAGCTTTGCCGCTCGCAACCGCGAGGCTTTGCGAAAACGCAGCTGTGACAGCCATTTGATCAGTCAGGATGGAGATCATGTCGAAGCCTCGTTCGGCGTAATCGCGAGCCTGTTCCCCACTATTGGTGTATATGCCCACCTTCTTCCCCTCCGCGTGCGCGGCCTCTTTGATCGTTTCGATAGCATCCTTGAGCTCTTGATGCATTTCGCCTAATATCGGCTTCCCAATGTTGTTGCCTAGATCAAAGGGTCCAATGAGCAAACAGTCGACACCTGGTAGGGCCGCAATCTCCCGTACGTGTTCCAGCGCGGATGCTGTCTCAATCTGGACAATGGTTATGAGTGTTGAGTTGGCATTCTGCAGGTAGTAGGTCAGTGGTTCGTCATTGAAACACTGGGGCGGCAAAGGTGAGCCGAAGCCTCGGTGTCCTTGTGGCGGAAATTTGGTGGACGCTACGAGGCGTTTCGCATCGTCTACCGTGTAGATCAAGGGGACTACGATGCCATGAGCGCCGCAGTCGAGGGCTCGCTTGACCATCCAGGCCTCGTTTGCTGCGATGCGAACGATTGGACTGACACCTTCCTTCGCTATGGCTACCACTGCTTCATGCATTGCGCCATCTGCGATCTATCAGACACAGTGGGAGTCGAAGGTAAGACAATATGAATGTACCATCGATGTTTCCGTGTTCTGTGTCAACACATACCCAATCAACACCGGAGCGAGCGATTGCTCGGGCATGATTGGTGCCCGGAAGCATCTGTCTCTGCTTGTGAGCTGTATGAAGGTGACTTGGAGACAATGGAGACGGACCTGCCATGCTCCAAAACTCGGGCCTCCTTTCTTGAAAGCTTTGTATACTTTGCTTGCTTGTTGAAGGGTGTTCATGGTTCTGAGGCTCAGGGAATTTCGACGAAAAGGTGAATTGATTCCTTGCAAGACACGGGGAGCAAGGAGATGAGGTGTAAATGCAGGTTTTGGCTTTGCAACTGGGCGTAGTAAGAGGTGCAACATGGTCATCATGTTGGAAGCCGCTGTCACGTACCCCTCATGAGCTACCCCACACCTCGACGCGCTAGGGGTATGTTTGCGGCTCTGTTCCGAGGCTTAGGCGCAGGCGACTCGTCCATGCGGGATACCCGATTGGGAAGCGAGCTTGATGCCATGTCCTGTTCAGGATCGCTCAGCTCTGTCCATCATCGCTATAACCTCATCTTCCCTAAAGCGATGCATCAGCTTCAAGGACGATGTTGTAGTTTCCGGGGCGCTGGCCCTGTCGATGTGGATCTGCTTGACACTCAGGTACTCGGTTGCGCCAGGCATGAGTTCAGAAGCCTACCACGGGCGTGTCGAACTCGTACAGACGCTTCCACTTCTCTTGGCCTGGTGCCATGACGTTGATCTCCTGGTATGCTAGGGGCCTCGTCGCCTGCACGCGTTGCACCACGGCCTTTGCAGTGTCACAGAGCCCGCATGGACTGCGAGTGAAGAAGGTGATGCGGCACCCAAGGAGACGCGAAGTCGCACGAAACATGGCCAATGAGTGTGCCCAAGAATTCTGACGGAGAGGGGAGCACGCGGAAGAAGGTGTCGAGGGAATGCACAGCGAGAAGGGGAAAGCAGCTCGTTCACCGCCACAGACAAGCTTCGTGTTCTGCCGCCGCTAGCGCTCTGACGTACTGCGACCTTCCAGAATATTCGGCGCCTTGGGCCAAATCTCGAGACAGTGGACCTAGAACAAGAGAACAGCCGCAAAGACCAGACTCGCGCAACCGCCTCGACAAGTGCAAAAGTATGGCGAAGAAGTGCGTCCACAAAGGCTGCGGAAAGGCGTACGAGAACGACGACGACGAGTGCCTCTACCACCCGGGCCCGCCCGTCTTCCACGAGGGGCAGAAAGGTGGGTGCGCACAGCTTCACACTCCGTAGCAGGACTCGTGGCTAACGGCACCGCGCAGGCTGGAAGTGCTGCAAACCCCGCGTGTTGACCTGGGACGAGTTCGTTGCCATCGCGCCCTGCACAACGGGCAAACACTCGGACGTGGCCGACGCGCCTGCCCCCGACCCTTCAGAGACGCCCGACGTCGCCAATGGCACCCACGTCAACCTCGGCGCGCTCCAGGAGTCGCTGCCTGCCCCCGCGCCGCGCCTGCCTACCGCACAAGCCGCGCCCCAGGCCCCAGCCTCGCCCGCTCCGCCACCAGAGTCTGAGGACGACGATCCGAGCATAGCGCTGAAGGAGGGCATGACGTGCAGGCGGAAGGGCTGTGGCGCCACGCACAAGGGCGGCGACAGGGCGGGCGAGCAGTGCGTGCACCATCCCGGCGCGCCCATCTTCCACGAAGGCAGCAAGGGCTGGAGCTGCTGCAAGCGGAGGGTGCTCGAGTTCGACCAGTTCATGAACATCGAGGGCTGCAAGACCAAGGCAAGGCATTTGTTCGTCGGCAGCGGCACCAGGGACAAGGACAGGGACGGCGGCGAGGAGAAGCTCGAGACTGTTCGGTAAGCCGCCCAGAGACACCCGTGTCGCGCCGGGAAGCTGACCGTGTGCCAGACACGACTACTACCAGACTGCAGTCGCCGTGGTCGCCTCGCTGTACCTGAAGAAGATCGACAAGGCCAGTGCCGTCGTTGACTTCAAGCCGGACCGCGTCAACCTCGACCTGCGAACCACAGACAACAAGCGCTACCAGACCGAGTTCCCGCTGTTCGCGAGCATCAAGCCCGAGGAGAGCAGGTTCAGAATATTAGGCACCAAGCTCGAGATGACACTGGCAAAGGCTGACGGCACGAGCTGGGCAGTCTTGAGGAGCGATGACAAGCCGACTGGTGAGCTGATCCAGGTGGGACGCGCGGGCAGGGCATAAACCGTCCGCGGTGGCGACTTGATGAGACACGACAGACACGACTTCACTAGCATAGCGATAGTGGGAATGAAGCACAGCGTGCATCGGCTAGCGTTCGCTGCAACCGCCCTGCACATGTCTGATGTCTGAGGGGTGCTTATTAATCATGACGTGCTTCGCTGCTTGCTATTTCCGCCGTCTCGCAATTTGTCCCCAGTATTACACCACGAGCTGGTTACTAAACAGATTCCGAGGTGCGCCTTCCGAAGTATAAGGATGCGACGGCCGTGGTGACAACCTCGTGCATCAAATCACATGAAATCGTCCTGAACCTAGAACCTCTTCAACCACCCCGCGCTCACATACCAAGCAGCATGGCATCAAAGCTCATCGCCGTGGTCGCCGGAGTCGGGCCTGGCACCGGGGCCTCAGTCGCCCGCAAATTTGCAAAGGCCTACCCAGTTGTTCTTCTTGCACGCAAACCTGAAAACTTTGAATCTCTGGCCAACGAAATCAACTCGTCTGGTGGGAAGGCGCTCGGCATCAGTACCGACGTGTCCGATGCATCGAGCCTCAAGCACGCCGTCGATGCCATCAAGAAAGAGTTCGGAAACGATGTCGGCGCTGCAGCAGCCATCTTCAATGCATCAGGCGGCTTCTTGAGAAAGCCCTTTCTTGAAATCCCACCCGAGGTCTTTGCGCAGAGCTTAGGCGTCAGTGCCACAGGCGGTATCTTGTTCTCACAGTCGTTCCTGCCGTTGCTGTTGAATGCCGTGCAACAGAACTCGGAGCATCCGCCTTCTCTCATCTTCACCGGTGCCACGGCGAGCGTGAAGAGTAACGCACAAATGGCCTCCTTCTCCACAGGCAAATGGGCGTTGCGAGCACTTAGCCAGAGTCTAGCGAGGGAGTTCGGACCGCAGGGTATACACGTTGCGCATGCCATTATTGACGGCGTGATTGACATCCCGAGGACGAAGGAGTGGCTCAAAGACTTGGGTCCCGAGGCCAAGCTGAGTGCGGACGGGGTAGGTCATGAACAGACGAGCCTAGAACCGCACAGTTGACATGTATAGATCGCAAACGATTACTGGTGGCTACACACCCAGCCTAAGACGAACTTCACATGGGAAATCGACTTGAGGCCTGCGGTTGAGAAGTGGTAAACGTGCTAGCATGCTTGGTCATTGGCCGCGCTGAGATTGAGAAGGGACGGCAATGTCAACAGCACCAACAACACGACCAAAACAACAAGACAAGCTCGAATATGATATATAGTCAGTATGGTATACAGCGACCACGATACTGCCCGTCTTCATTCCAGCACCGTGAGTGTGACGTCCAGCACATTCCACTCGTTGTTGTACAACGTGACGTGGCAATACCACTTCTTTGCTCATCATTTCGATCTCCTCTTGTTCTTCTCTCCCTGTGCGTCACTTTATGCAACAATCGTCATGTTTCTCAGTCTCACACTCCTCGCCTCGTTACCCATCGCAGCTTACGCGACTTGCGTCGAACCCACCGACACCTACAACAGGAATACAGACACATCCTACCCACAGAAACGCAACGCACAAACTGGGTCCGACCCGAACTATGGTCCCTCGCCCATCACCATTGACCTTCCCACTGAGTACCTCCCGCCTGGCTGGTCACCAGACTCCGACCTCGGCTCGCCCTATCCCAGCAGCGGCGTTTCACCATGGGACGACAGCGGACGGTCTCAAATGACGGATAACGAGGAAAGCATATGGCGCACATGCCCGCGCCTTCATCTCGACTGCCGCAAGTGCCCACGCGATTTCCGCTGCCGACGACCCCAGATCCCAGAATGGGGCGACGGAAGCAACGACCCTAGTGCTATCATCACACTACCAGATCTTGGAAGCTCAGATTCATCCCCCGAAGATGACGGGAACGGAGCTTGTCCATTGCAAAAGTGTTCCTCGGCTGCTGGCGCATGGAATCGATGTTATCCGGGTGCACGCTGTACGCGCGGGTACTGCGTGTGTAATGTGGGCAAGAAGGGTTCATGGGGAGAGGGGGCTGTGGGGTTTCGAGGCAATGAGGGGCTGGGAGAGGTCACGGTCTATGTCAATCCGGAGGTATCCTGTGACATACCCTGTGATGACTTCAATTGCAAGGAGGTGGAGCAATTAGAAGCAGGAAGTTGTTGGAAGGATGGAGATCGCAATGATGATAATGGGGCTGAGAAGGACGTGGGGGTGGTGGGATATGATGGCTTGGAAACGGATGGAGTGACATCGGGAGCTGTCAATCTGCCAAGCGCGGGAGAGATGATGGGGTCAATTGGCGACTACGTGGCAGGTGTCGCGGATGCTGGTGCAATTGGGGAGGCGAATTGAGTGTCCTTTGACGGCGTTGAGACATCTGAATTTGTCTATGCTAACCTATGACACAATTCGAGATTTCTGCACTAGTCATAATGTCTCCTGAACTGATCTATTCCCTACCGTTAGATAGCAAACAGAAAGCGTTAGTAGACGTAGCAGTGAACTTGACTCTTAGCACTCACGGTGACTGAGCCAGTGAAGGCGATCTTCACCTCGAACTCGTAGTGCCATTGCTTTCAAGACATATATTAACCCCTCGCCACACCACACCTACAACTCAGCTTTTGTTCCCCTGGATCTTGCTGTGCTCGGCCCTCCAACCCGAATCCATACCGAGTCGCTCTCCAACCCCTCCATTGCCGAAGACAGTCAAGCTTCAACGTCCATTTTACAGCTTTTGTACGTTGCAGAAATCACGCAGTCCGGCATGTCTGGTCTTTCTGGCAGCCGCTGGGCCTCGAAGGTTTCAGGAGAGTCTCCAACCAAGGACTCCAGGCCTAGGGACGAGATGTAAATGCCTCTCACCTGAATTGACTGCATCCACCAACTGATATCTCTTGTAGCAAGCACGTCTCGGTCCCAAACTTTGGTTTTCAGACGCCCGCTTTCACTCCTACCAAGCCATCTCCACTCAGACAAGCACAGGCCCCGCCTGCCGATCGAGATCAGACACCAACACCAGCTACTGCATCGAAGCCCTCTTCAGCTACCAAGATCGCTCAAGATCCTCCAACCAAGCCGGGACTAGCTCCTGAGCAGCGTCTCACCAAGGCTGAGATAGCTGCAGCGGCAACTCGAGCTCGCATGGCCGAGATCATGGGTCCTCGTCGCCACCAGGGTCTCTCTTCAGCTGTCAAAGGCACGACCATCGCGGGTCTGAATCAGCCCGAGCATGATGCTGAGACAAGTACCGGCAGTGGCGGAAAATCGAAGACTGAGATGCAGGACTTGCTCGCTTGAGCGTGGGGTGCAGCCTACGGAAATGGTGGACAAGCTTAGTGAGGAGCACCGAGCTTTTCATGGTTATCTGACCTGACACAATACACCACTGGACATATATAGTGGAGCACGAAGATGCTGCCAAGTCATGTGCTCGAGGAAAGGTGGTTCCTGCGAAGAATTATGTAATAAAAGTCGAGCTGTGCAGGTGTTTTCCATGAAGTGAGGTGTCAGGAGTCGGAGGTGATTATGTCACGGTAGGTCGGTGCTTTGTGCAGCTAGGCGCCGATGTAGGTGTGACATGTTTGAGCTGCCGCGTCGCAACACCACCACTCGCCCCAACCCTCACCATGGCGGCGCGCACACGGCTGATAGCCTCCACCGGCTCCAGCTTATTACGACACTCACCGTCACTCGCGACGTCGACGTCATCGCCGCTTGCTGCCGCCTTGGCCACGTCGTCGGTCCGCAGCTTCTCACAGCTCACCTCGCATGCCGCCTCCAACAACCCGACCAGCGTCTTCGGCTCGCTGGGCCAGCTGAACTCACAAGCCGGACCGCCTTCCTATTTCTCCTCACACAAACGCCTGCCGACAAACACCGTCATCCGCTTCGTCCCGCAGCAGACAGCATGGATCGTCGAGCGCATGGGAAAGTTCAACCGCATACTGGAGCCTGGGCTGGCCATTTTGATGCCCGTCATCGATCGCATCGCTTACGTCCGGAGCTTGAAGGAGAATGCCATCGAGATCCCTAGCCAGAGCGCCATCACCGCAGACAACGTTACCCTCGAGCTTGACGGTGTCCTGTACACCAGGGTGTTCGACGCATACAAGGCCAGGTAGGCTCCCCATCTGCCGACGGTAATTTCGCTCTTCTGACGGCCTCAGCTATGGCGTAGAAGACGCCGAGTATGCCATTTCTCAGCTTGCGCAAACCACGATGCGATCCGAGATCGGGCAGCTCTCGCTCGACCACGTCTTGAAGGAGCGCGCGAACCTAAACGCGAACATCACCGCCGCAATCAACGAGGCCGCCCAAGACTGGGGTGTCACCTGCCTGCGATACGAGATCCGCGACATTCACGCCCCCGAACCCGTCGTCGAAGCCATGCACCGTCAGGTCACCGCCGAGCGCTCGAAGCGTGCTGAGATCTTGGAGTCTGAGGGTCAGAGGCAGTCCGCCATCAACATCGCCGAGGGTAAGAAGCAGTCAGTTATTCTCGCGTCTGAGGCTTTGAGGGCGGAGCGGATCAACATGGCAAGCGGAGAGGCAGAGGCTATTCTGCTCAAGGCACAGGCCACTGCGAATGGAATCGACGCTGTCGCGCGAGCAATCGCGCAAGGAGAGGGCGCCGCTCAGAACGCCATCTCGCTCTCCGTCGCCGAGAAGTACGTCGATGCCTTTGCGAACCTCGCTAAGGAAGGCACAAGCGTCGTTGTTCCTGGAAATGTTGGCGACATCGGCGGCATGATTGCAAGCGCCATGGCAGTATATGGCAATGTGAACGCCGCTCAAGCTAAGAACGCATCAGCCAAGCAGATGGGGGGAGGCTCGCAGGAAACACAGGCAAGCAAGAAAATTGCTGAGCTGCAAAGCCGGCTGAGCGAGGCTGAGGGTGGCGCAATGCAAGTTCAGGACGAAATCAACAAAGCCATGGACCAGAGGCTGAACAACAGGTAGAGGGAACAACGAAAGAGGAGCACAGACACGACACGATTGTACATTACATTTCGCTGTATCAATAGCATGGCCGGGCAAGCGGGCGGCGTTGGCAGAGTATTTGCTTCATTGGCTATGTCATCCAAAAGCAGCCGTCTTGTTGAGTCTCCTCTCTTTTGCAGGAACTCTCCCTTCTCGCATGACTATAATTGAACTACATCACTTCATTGCGAACAAGTCAGAAATCAGCCTAATGCGTCAGTCTCTGTACGACCTCGACGATCAATTTCGCGCACTCCTCCCCATCCTCCCACACAAAGTCATGCTTCCCTTTGATATCCCTGACCTCTAGCACTCTCCTCCCGTCCGCAACGTTCGCCTCCTCATCCCCATCTTCCATAACGATGCTCCACCCCTCACGATCCAACGCAACACACATGACATCCCTCTGCGCCCGTTCTACTAATTCGTCTTCATAACTATGCGCCAGCACAATCAACTTTCCATTCTGCCACGTCTGTGTGTTGTACTTCCCCGAGACCGGTGAGACAGGCACGTAAGCACCACTAGCCGACCCGAATGCGCCAGTCACAATATCCGTGTAGATCTGCGCAATGTTTTCGGGACATGCGGGCGGCGAATGGTTTCGTAGAAAGAGGGGTATATGGTAGATTCCTGCCGTGAGAACGAGGGCTTCTGGGCCTCCCGATTTCTCATCCTCGTTCAATCCAATCCCGGCGACGTATTGCGATAGTAGTGTAGCACCACAGCTATGTCCTACACCCAGCCACCGCTTGATACCATATTCCTTCCGCAACCAAGCGATCCCGGCTGCGACGTCGCGAACGTGTGTAGGATGGGCGACGTTTCTGTCTGCATCGGATGGAGAGCTGGGATCGGTGGCATGGTTAGGGTAGGGCGACAGACGGTAGTTGAGGGATGCGAAGCCCGCGATTGACGGGCGAGATGTGGAGGAGAGATGCGAGAGCGTCGGCGAGGCGTAGTTGTTTGAGGTCTGAGTTGGATCGCGCCATGCGCCGCCGTGGATGAAGCTGGTTTCGTTAGCATGGTTCAAGCTGATCGCGTGCAAGATTACATTATCCATAGTGAGCTATCTGTGCTGGAGTCTGATGGAGGTTGAGGGAGCCATATGTCCAGTGTTTGGAGACGACTTGAGGATTCACCATAAGATATTGATTGAATGTGCCTGGGGTAATTCGACTCCGTGTTGGAGCTAGTAGTGCTTGTCATGTTTCATGACGAAGTCGCGATGCGAGAGGAGCCATTGTTGGGTGGGGTCGATTCGCGAAAATGACTTGCATGGTGGCGTGGAGATCTCAGGATCAACCGCGACACTAATACTAATACCAGAGACATGGAAGAGATTATTCAACTGCTTCAATTCATCCTTGATGACACTATTTACTGAACACAAAATCCCAACAACCAGCTCTGTGAGCTATTAGAACAATAATCAACCCTCCCAGCACATGCCAGTGCGAGGCGCCGGTGCAATGCAATGCCTAGGTATATCAAGGATAATTAGTGGTATCGACGCGCCACTCCAGTTTTCAATTAGCCTCCTCTTGAAGACAAATCGGCTGCGCGTACAATCGGGCGACCCGAGTGTACGAACACGTGTTGTGCAATCTTCCCTTTCCCACATGCAACGATACTCAAAGCATAGGGACTACGCTTACAAGAAGGCGGCAACAATGGCACCGAAGCCGAGAACGCTACCAGCCGCAGCCTTGACGTTGGCAGCAGCGCCCTGAGAGTTCTGAGGAGATCCAGTGCCGGTGGGCGAGCCGCTCGCACCAGATGCGCGCGAAGCACCAGAGCCTGTGGCACCTGAAGCGCCAGCTGAGCCGGACGCGGAAGCAGCTGGGCTGGTCTGAATCTGGACAGTTGTGGAGTTGTTCGCGCTGACGACGACGGTACGGGTCTGGTTGAAAGCTGATCCAGTACCTGGCAGCAAAAGGGTATGAACCTAGATGTTGGTGCATCACGTCAGTGCATGCCTCACGTCAACTTTTCTGGATTGAAGCTTACTCCAGGCCCCACTGCTGGCACGTCGGCAGGGAGTGGCTGTGATGTAACAACTGCGGGTTGAGTGGGGATCTGAGTGACGACTGCGGGTTGGCCGGGAATGGATGTTACGACAGCGGGCTGGCCAGTCACAACACCGAGGGAGTTGGTGAACTGGAGCTGGGTGGTCTGGGGATATGGGTCGACCGAAGACTGCGAAGCATTTAGATTATGATTCGATCCGACTTGCGGTAGAACAAGACTTACAGACTGAGCTGAGGCCGCAGCGGCGAAGACAGCAGAGTAGAAGACGGAGGCGCGCATCTTGATGTTTGTTGACTGAAACGGGTAACGATTGGTGTAGGGTTGCGTAGCGATGGATGGAACTTGCACAAGTAAATGTCAAGTGACGTTGGATCAAACAAACAGTAGCGATAGATTGTCAAGAGTGAGAGTTAAGTGGAGGGTAGGAAGTCAGCAGCAAGACGCGTCTCCCTTTTATTTGAGCCGATCTCATTTCCACCACCCGGGCGACCCAAGCAAGCATCGGAGCGAGCCCCTGTCTGCCCTGCACCCCGGCAACGCGCGCCATGCCTCAAGTGGTGCAAAGTGTGGAGACAAGCCAATAATAGCAGCCACGCCAGGCAGTCCGTTGCATGGCCATCTATTCCGTGTGTGGCGAGACATCCAAAATGCGGACCTTTTCTTGTTGAACCACACCACGAGTTGGCTCGTGTTGTGCCGAGATGATGGCGATGCTGCGTCAATGCGCTCGACGATAGGACGGAGCCATGGACTGGGAATGGTTGAGATGGGAGACTGAAAACACGACATTGTGTTGTTGTTGTTGGCGGCTGGCTGGTTGCTGTTACGCACTGCTGCTGCGCAGTTGTGCTGCTGTTCGGCGCCACTGCGGTTTCAGAAACATCGTATCCGATCCCTCTGGTTCCACCGCCTGAGCACGTTTCTGTGGGAACAATCACGCCTTGCAGGTCCTTCAAGAGTCAAACGTCGGACCGTTCAGACGTCCTCCCAAACCTTGCCCTTGTGCTTTCCCCAGGTAATTTCCATCCGCACCTGCAGAATCGATAGCAACGGGGTGCAGCTTGCCACCACTTACTCCAGAGACGGCTGCATGCACATTTCTCGCCTCTATAAACACTAGTGACGCGTCCAATAAATCCTACAGAAAGACCAGTAATTTCTAGAAAGGCCCATGGCCAGTGTGTGTTAAGAAAGTCCGTGTTGCACTGCGGTGGTGCTTCAATTGTGGAGCAATCATGCATGGATGACAGGGCTTCTCGAACGGGTAAAGCTGCCGTTAGCCACGGCTATGATGTTGAGTCGCAGGGACGTGATGGAATGACTTCTCGCATTTTTCTATATGATGTAATGCTTGCACTTCGTCTGCGAAAATAAACTCCTCGACAGGAGCCACCTCAGGGTGTTTGTGATCCGGCCCGCCAGGACTTCCTTCATAGCAGACCATCCTGATCAGACATACTTCGGAGTGGCTTGGATACCGAAGTTTTGGCCAACTCGAGGATCATGGTTCAACGTGCAAGACTTGTGGGCGGGTACGGGATGGACGAACAACAAAAGCAAGGTAGAATGTTCTCAACTTAGCTGTGGTCGACATCTAGATATGGAGAACAGGAGGTTGCATGTCAAGTTCACACGACGGAGACCATTCTCAAGTTTCTCCAAGCAAGTCTCAAGGCCGTCCAGAGATCGCAAGAGTTTTACGATGTCTAGGGTGACTCAATGAAGCTGGTCTTGGGCAATGTCGATATTACGACTGAGCAGCTAAACAAATTCAGATGCGCAAGGCGGCAAGGCGAGGTCGGGCCTTTGTCGCAAGATGAAATGGCCACCTGAAAGAGAGGAGAGTGTAGTGCTGCAACAGAACATGCGAGCGTATATGCAGATGTTGAGTATGGTACAACCAGAATTTCTACAGCCAGTCATTATGCGCGGATTGACTACAGCTAACGGCTTTATAGGGGCATTATGCAAACAGTCCGGCAGTCCATCAAAGGAATTGACGACATAACTACCGAAGTTGGAACTCCACCATCTTCAGAACATAGGCAGTTAACAGCAGCTTGGATTGGTTCTTCGGATGGGAGAGTCCTACCCGCTGACTCTCTATCGCAGATGGGACATGCTTTGCCAACTGATTTCAATCCTGCGGACAGCATACCAGGAATGCGCAATGTTGTCGTAGACAGAGCGGCTAGAGACATCGAGACAGACGCTTCGGCATCCATACCTGAATCAGAGAGGAGCTTTACGGTCACGCGAGTCGCTACATGTGTGTGGGTAGTTCCCGACTGATTCATTCAGCGATATCTGTCTCTGCCCACATTATAGAGACAAGCCTCCTTCCCAGCTTGGCCCTGGAAAGTTTGTGGTGTCATTGGCCGCAGACAACAGTCGGATTTGGATATTATTCACGTTTTGGAAAACATCAGAGGAAGAGCTCAAATGGTCGAGTACGTCGCATCCATGGCTCACAATGTTAGAACAAAAGTATGGCCAACAGGACGCAGCTCACGTGGTTAACCTTCACGTGAACAACTACAGAGAGGTTCAGATTCGTGATGTGCTACCGGGCACTCTTACACCTGATTATGGTGATCCCGACCGCTATGAATCCTTGTTCATCAGAACGCGTGGCGTAGGTGAGACTTTCCCTTGAACGATGTACGAAGAAGCTCGTATGTTTTTAGTGGTAGGGCCTAAATAAGTCCTTGCCGCAATTTCGCTCAACATAACAACGCGCTCGAAGCATTTTATCTAACTTTGCTCAATTGCTCTTGAGGTATCAAGAAGTAGTACAAGGGACCTTTGTAGTTTTTCTGTTCTGTCGTTGTGGCGGTGTAGTCGTCTGAGAATACAATGTTCCTAGACCTAAAACTTAGAAGATACGAGCTCCTTCGTATTGCTTGCAGAGGCTGACGACTGCACAGGCTGGGTCTTCGCAAAGACATTCAACAGACTCACGGGTAATGTGAAGACGGAACAGCAACGTCGGAACAATATGGCTCTGGCCAAGCAACAACCTATATCATCACCCTCACCCGGAGCCCTTGATCACATCTGATTATGTTGTTGGCAAGGAAGCGTAGTTACACTGTATTATATTCGGTGTCGAATCGACTTTTGGTATCATACAAGACACTCATCCCCTATACCAACATCAACCCTCATTCACACCTCCGTCTCATTACATCCAGGGCCTCGTAGATTGATTCTTCATATACAAACACCTGTTCGCGCTTACAAAGCAAGCATAGCAAGGGCGGCAGCACCGAGGAGACCAGCAGCCTTGGTAGCCTGAGGAGCAGCGGCGCCTGTGAACTGAGAAGCAGAGGCGCTAGCGGAAGCCCTGACGGAAGAGGCAGCGCTGGTAGCGGATCCCGCAGCGGATGAGGCGCGGGACGCGGCCGAAGACACTGCGGAGGCAACGGCGCTTGAAGCAGCACCAGCGGCACTGGAGGCAGCCGCAGCCGCAGAAGATTGTACAGCTGAAGCGCTCGCGGCAGCAGAAGAGGCGGCTTGAGAGGCCGAAGCGACCGCTGAAGAAGCGCCGGGAATTTCGATGGGGACACCAGCGTCCTGGCAAGTCTTCTGGACAGCAGCGATGGTGGTGGCTTGATCAGCCGCAGAGCAGGCGCCCACAACGCAGGGTTGCACGGTGGCGAGGAGGGATGCACCCTTCTGGCAATGGCACTTGAAGTCGGTGAGGGCCGCGCAGCCGTCGGAGGAGAGGGGGCCGATGAAGCAGGTCAACTGTTGTAGGTTAGTAACGGTACGAGATGAATCAAAGTTAGGAACGTACGGCGCACTGCGGGATGTTGTCCAACTGAGCAGAGGCAACAGAGGCCAGAGCAATGATGGAGGCGATTGCGAAAGTCTTCATGTTGACGATTGTTCGGGTGATGACACTCGGTCGATGTAGCGAAAGTCTCGGTCTATTTGGTGGGTATACGAAGTGACAGTGGTGGTTGCGGTTCACGAGATGGTGGTCCCGAGCTCTTTATAATGACCATTGGTGGCATTGGCCCTCAGCAGGAACACCTCGTGTCCAGGGGCACTGTTCTCCACTCACCGTCATACATCACATGCTGCCGCCTAAGAGCATCCAGATCTTCATTGCTCCGTCTGGGGAAGCAGCTCAAAGTGGTCGAACTCCACATGCAGCCCCCGAACAGCCGCGGCACATCCATGGTCTGACCCTTGCTCTGCAAATAGGATCGCAGATGGCCATGGAGGAACTGCCTGCAAAGGTTAAGTCTGCTTTCGTTGGGACCGAGGAAGCGCGAGCGATGTTGGTATTGTTTCGAACAAAGCCGGGAGCAACCTACGGTCCTATTGGCTGTCATTGGCTAGTGTTACGTTTGGGGACCTGGCGGCGACGGCGAGGCTCGAGCATTGAACGGGGTGGACGACTTGTTACAGCGCCAAGGCCGGTGCCCCAGACGCCACAAGCTTTTGCTCATTGGCGTCAGGGGCATTGATCGTCTCGTGTGGGGCCGGAAGCGAGCCGTATCAAGCAACGCGCTCCTGAGAGTCTGGGGACAGGTGCAAGTCTTCGCGGAGCTCGCGAGCGTTGCGAACCAACTGATTTCTGCTTCTCGCCTCTTGGGACCAAAGGCTCGGTTTGGGTCAAATGGTCAAATTGGCCGGAAGCGTGTTGAGCGGCCATTGGACGGTGGCAAATGTGCAAAAGTCGCAGCAGAATCAATAATCGTGCATGGTACGCTTGCAACCCCGCAGTGCTCCCAGCTCTTCTTGGACACACATCCGATGTGCCCATCCTTCTTCGTAATCAAACTTTGCAGCCAACTCCTCTCTGGGGATCGCGCAGGTCCAGTCGGCTCCTGGAATGCGTCCTCCGGGCGGTAAGCCACAACGTTGCGCATTCACAAGGAGAAGGTCGCAGCTGTCAGCCGCGTGAGGTCGCGCGTGCATTTATGTACCTGCGCTGCTCCCTAGTCGGAGCGGAGGGCGTTCCAGCTACCAGAGTCTTTCTAGCTCAGGTCAAGAAGAGCTGCCTGTAATTTCGGTCCTCTCACAGTCGCATTCTGCAAGGCATGGGTGTGATGTTCCTGCGTCATTTCCATGCAGTGAACAACTTCCTTGCTGGGCATGTCACGGCTCGGTATGTCCCATTTGCATTCCTCGGCAGCATGTGCTCGACCTGTTCGATCCAACACCTCCGCCTCGTCGCGCCTAAACTATGCTTCATCGGTCGGCGCATCGCCCGATGGTCTTGATCGTTGTATACTCATCAGTGCAAGCACTGAACGTTCACTTGCATCGCGGACCAACCCGTCCACTCTCGAGCCGGCTGCTGAACGGGCGTCCAGTATGTCGTCTGGCATGTTGTTGAGATGAGCTGGACACCCAAATTGACTTTTCTCATGGCGTGGTAGATTGATGACCGAGTGAAGTAGCGGCCATTGACGGTGTGCCTGACGGATGTTGAATCAATTACCAGCGGCACGTGGACCTACTGCTGCTCGGTAGGTACCGAGATCGTCTCTCGAACCGACCAAGAATCGATGGGCTGTTCCTGGTATGGTTAAATCGCATGTCTCCTGGACCTTGGAATTACGTCGCATGAGTGGCCATGTCGGACGATGCAGGAGTGTTATCGATAGGAAAGTCTTGGCAAAAAGACATGGCGCTAAGGAAAGTTCGATGTTCAGTTTCGCGGTCGCGATGTGCATGAATTCCAGCCCCACACGTCCGCCTTCACCTCCCCGCGAGATCCCCCGTCGGCTCTGATCAAAGCTGGTGTCCACGGCGCGCCAAGAGCTCCAGTGACAAGCAGGAGCCCCCCAACACACGTCGACATGATGGCGGAAATAGCGGCGACGCAACCACCACCGAGCTCAGTCGAGCATGTCGTCCGCATCTCTGCGAAGCGCACACGGGAGATTTTCGCCGCCGACTTCGCGTCTTCCACTGCTCTTGAGCACGCTGCCAACCCGTCCTTCTCCATCACACCCTCCACAGCCGCGCCCTCGACCGCGGCAGACCAGGTCAGCGTCGCATCCCGAATACGCAACGAATATGAGCACGTGCGCGAGCTCCCACCCGCCCTCGCAGCCAAAATGGCCGCATCAGCCTCTACTGCGGCTGAGCGACGGAAGAAAATCAAGAGCCAGAACGCCGAAGAGAAGGCGTCCGACCCCAAGATGCAGACGTTGATCACACAGGCTTCAGAGAAGGCGGAGAACGCAGCACAGTCGATGCAGCTCTCATTGAGAACGGGCGGCAAGGGCGCGGCGCCCAATGCCACGGGACCAACGCCAATGCGAGACACTCCATCTACTGCGCTAGTGAGAAAGGACACCGTCAGACAGCCGAAGCCCGAGTGGCACAGGCCTTGGAAACCCTTCAGGGTGTTGGCAGGCTCAATGGGATGGGTCCGAAGTCTCTGCGTGGATCCCGACAATCAGTTCTTCGTCTCAGGCTCGGGAGATCGCACCATTAAGCTTTGGGATCTGGCATCTGGACGGCTCAAGCTGACTCTGACCGGCCACATATCAAGTGTCAGAGGCGTCGAGGTTTCTCCGCGACACCCGTACCTCTTCAGCTGCGGAGAGGACAAGATGGTCAAATGCTGGGACCTGGAAACGAACAAGGTCATTCGCCATTACCACGGTCATCTCTCGGGTGTCTACAGCTTGTCCTTGCATCCTACCTTGGACGTCCTCGTGACCGGCGGCAGAGACGGCGTTGCAAGAGTGTGGGATATGAGGACCCGAACGAACGTGCACGTTCTGTCGGGGCACAAAGGCACTATCAGCAGCGTCAAATGCCAGGAGGCTGACCCACAAGTGCTTACGGGATCCATGGACTCGACGATTCGTCTGTGGGACTTGGCTGCGGGCAAGACCCAGACCGTACTGACACATCACAAGAAGAGTGTTCGCGCCTTGGCCACGCACCCTACAGAGTTTACATTTGCTTCGGGGAGCAGTCAAAGTATTAAGCAGTGGCAGTGTCCGCGCGGCGACTTTATGCTGAACTTCCAGCCAGTCAACAGCATCGTCAACACCTTGTCCGTCAACGAAGACAATGTGATGTTCTCGGGTTCAGACAACGGGGCAGTCCAGTTCTGGGACTGGAAGACGGGTCACTGCTTCCAGAGTGGCGAGTCTATCGCACAGCCTGGCTCATTGGATGCGGAAGCCGGCGTCATGTGCTCAACGTTCGATCGCACTGGCCTGCGCCTCATCACTGGGGAGTCGGACAAGAGTATCAAGATCTGGAAGCAGGACGAGGATGCAACGGAAGAGACGCATCCGCTGGCGTGGAAGCCGACACTTGGAAGGCAAAAGTTCTGAAGGTGCTCAATAATACCCCTGTGCTAGTACCGTGTGCATTTACATTGGCGTTTTGAGGGGCGGAAATGAAAGTCTCGGCCACATTGTATCATAGTGCTGAATGGTTGTTCCGACATGTGTGCATGGTGAAAGTGAATAGAAAGTGAATCGAGCGTGATGGATGTACGTCAGCAGGGTGCGAGGGTCCAAGCGGGCTTCGCAACCCCCAAGCCCCAAGCCTCGCGCAACTTGGGCCAACACACACACACGCAAGATGCCGGAACGGGCGCTGCCCGCACGACGATGGCCCTGAAGCGTCGAGATGTGATCCTTGCTGCCGTCGCCATCTTCATCGCCTGGGGCTATCTCACCCATTGGCAGCCTAAGCTGCTGTACCTGCCCTACGCATTCGTCGCCGGTGTCGTCGCTACTCTCGCGCTGCTGGCATGGCTGACCCTCACGACGTCCTGGAGCAGAGAGCTGCGCGCGGGCAGAGAGGCCCGCTACGGACCGCGCCATGTCGCCTTCCTTGCGCCAGACAAGTGGCGGGCTGAGCGCGAGGCGTTGACCAAGCGGAGCATGTACATGATGGAGCCGCTGTACCCCGCGTCCTTTGTCGTATCCGACAGCATTGATGTGCTGGTCGGCCTGGTGCTGCGCGACTTCGTAAAGAGCTGGTACGGCAACATCAGCAAGAGCCCGACCTTTGTGAACGAGGTCGACCGGGCGGTGCGCGCAGCAATGGGCGAGGTCCGGGACCGCATATTGGCAGTAGACATGGTGGAGACGGTCGTGTCGCGTATGCTGCCGCTCATTACAGAGCATCTGCGGGCGTCCTACGAGGCAGAGCGCGCTGTGCGCGGGCGCAAGCTGTCGCGCATCGTCACCGACTCGGAAGAGCTTGATAATGCCATTGCAGCCAAGTACAGGGATGGCCGCCTGCACCCAGCAGCTTCACTGGCATATTCCAATACCACGTCCATACAGCAGCAGCATCTGCGCAGCATCGTCGCTCGGCTGCTGCCCAAAGTGATGCCACCAAGTATGACCACGAGTCCCGCCGTCAACGTCCTCATCAAAGAGATCGTGGCTTGCGCAGTCTTGTCGCCTGTGATGCAGATGCTGGCCGATCCCGACACATGGAATCAGCTCATGGAGGGCTATGTAAGAGTGCCCACCCCCCTCACGCGTGGCTGAGTCTCACAACAGTAGGGACGAACAGTACTGCAGGAGCGAAAGACTGTCCGTAAACTCAGAGCCGCCCTCGACGAACACGCCCCGCCCTCGCCAAAGACGCCAAAAAACGTCCAGTTTCCCAAGCTGGCACCGGGCGACAATGAAAGGAGGTTCGAGAGATTCATACGGGCAATTCGACAAACCAACACCCTTGCCGACGCACGCCGCTTTCGCAGCGAGATCTCAAGCCAGCTGCGAAAAGACGCATTGATCGACGGCCAAGATGCTGTGTATCTGCGACGGTTAGAGACGGCTCGACAGATACTAGATTCAAAGGTGGCCCATCTCAGCACAGGGGGGACCGTCCGGGCCAAGGTTGCAGCACAAGAAAAGCCCAAGCACAAGCGGACGTCCTCTAGATTTGCAAACGCATCTCTGCGAGACGTCTTGTATGATGCGTCAGGTCTGTCGTGCTTCATGGAGTTCATGGACCAGGCGGACCTGATGCGACTCGTGCAATTCTGGATTGTTGTCGATGGCATCCGGAACCCTTTGGAAATGGACACCGATGAACCCCCTGATCATGTTAGCTTTTTTCCTGCATGGACAGAATCTGATCGCACAGATCTAGCTCAGATCCACGATGCGTACCTCTCCAAAGCCGGGCTGCACATTCTGCCCGAGGCCCGAAAGGCCGTCTCGGAATTTCTGAAAGCTGGACGGGCGGCGACACCACAGCAGTATCACAATGCGCGGCGTGCCCTCCTGGAGGCGCAAACGGCCGCTTACGACCAGCTGCAGGAACCCTACTTCCGGAGATTTAAAAAGTCGACCTTGTACTATAAGTGGCTTGCCATGGACGAAGCAGCTAACTCTGAAAACAGCACTGTGACAACGAAGACCGTGGCGCGGACTCTTGACCATCCTTCCAGTGCAATCCCTACAATGGCCAGAACACAGTCAGGGCCAAAGTTGTCTGTACAACCACCTCACACTGATTTACGCAGAGCTGTAGCTTCATCCTCAGATCTTAAGAGCCAAGGACTGATCAGAAGCATGGACCCACCCCCACGACGGTCCCTAGATTCTGGGCCTATTACACCAAGAACCCCATTGTTCGAAGACGAATATGACACGGATCCCTTGGCACATTCCACGGCAAGCTTGGACTCAGACCATGGACAGGAGCGCGCCAACGTTGACGACTCTCGTGTTGTCGATGCCATGCAGGCGGCTTTGACCGATATAATGGACGAACCTGAGGGTTCTATCTTTTACGAGGGCAACATCAATTCGCCTCTTGACCACGACGCTCAAAGGGGGCCGGTAGATGTTCCGAGAGCTCTATCGCCA